>Ga0209877_1000056_pt1 | contig 13227 bp, 16 predicted proteins | sample GWRWN2_0_30_FD_187232 | JGI IMG/M metagenome (GOLD analysis project Ga0209877, IMG submission 187232) | Riverbed sediment microbial communities from areas with no vegetation in Columbia River, Washington, USA - GW-RW N2_0_30 (SPAdes)... | ecosystem: Environmental > Aquatic > Freshwater > River >... | reverse complement strand
TAACCAATCAATCAGGGAGGGTATCATAGTTTAGTATTGCTTAGCATTCAAAACAATGTTCCGGCATCTTAAAGAGAAACATCAGTTATTAATACTATATCTGATAATATTGGACCAGACACAAAGAGTCATATATTTTCTCATAAGAAAACTGATAAGAATAATTATGCGAAAATCAATGTATGGAAGGTAGGAAAGACCCACATGAAAAATCAGAGTACTCCCTTCCGGCCCATATAGAAAATTGGAAACCAAACAAAAAAAGAAATAAAACAACATTATCTGATTTTATAGATTAGGTAAAAGTCACCGGTAAAATTAGTTTTTTATCTTTTAAGAATCAAACGAGAAAAAACTATGTGTGATGTGAACACAAAAAAATCGGCACAAAATATGCTCCCTAGTCATTATTCTTAACTTATGTGAATTGGAAAATGCATTGCTTGATAAAGAAGAGACAATTACTATTAATGACATGGCTCTAAACTTCCAAGAAGAGATTAGAAGTTTCATAAGATCGCTACCGGATGTTGAACTTAAACATGATCCCATGAGTGAAGAGGCTTATTTCTACGGTTTGAGAAATTTTGCTCATTTTCATGGACCACGGCATATCGATATTAGGCTTTCAAAACCTCAGCAAGAAGAAGCTTTAAAGACACATATAGCTCTTCACCACCAGTACGCTCCACAAGCGGGATGGGTTTCATGTGTTATAGAGACGGTAGAGCAGGCAGAGAATACGAAGCTACTGATTAGACAGGCATATGATACTTGCGTGTCTCTAAAAACTCGATTTAAATCGGGAAAATAGCTTGATAATACAACATTGCATAATTGTGACATCCAGAACATATTATTATTATTCTGTCTAAAATGTTAGTATCTATATAATTAATTTAGGAAATTACAAAACTGAAGGTGCATGCAGATCATATCTTGGAATGTGTGTTCCTTTTATTAGGACAAATTTGTCCTAATCCCTCCCGACGTAATGCAGAATTGTTGATATGCATTAATAACGACTTAGAAATTTAGATGCTGTGCTTAGTAACGTAAGATTTATTTACAGTAATTTGGACTCGCCTAGTTCATTCGAAACAGTTGAAATACATACAACTATCTTAATTGGTATGATGGAAAAATGGTTTTAATTAATGAACTATCAAAACAGGTATGTCTACGTTACCAATTATTTTTCGTGCATTACTGAAAAGGGCTCTCACCCCAGAATCTAGATGTACAATCCTTAAGACTAATAAATCGTAATTTCCCACTTTAATCTCTTTCACTATTTCCTCTAAAGGATTACCTACTTTGAATTTATACGAAATTTTATTTTCACAGCCAGCTTCCCTACATCTCTTTATCTTTAATTCCATTTCATCTATTACCTGTCCTTTAACCTCTTTTTTTATATTCTTGTTAGAACCTTGTACAGAGACACCTTCTACAGAGGCACCTTCTATTTTCTCAAATTTTTCCAAAATTCGTAAAATTTGTAATTCTGCTCCTGAGTATCTGGATAGAGATACAGCATAGTTAAATACCTTATCTGATCCATCTTTTCCATCATCAGTAATTAGGATTTTACTAATTGATGGAACATTTTCCTTTGAAATTGAATAGGCTTGAGAAGTAACGCTGGATTCTTTTGTTGGTTTTAAGTTTGCTTTTTCATCGTTGGAGGGGTCTCCGTTTTCTTTATTATCAGTCACAAAATTATGTATATACGAGTGAATTTAAAGATTAAGGATATTATATAAAAATTAGGTATTATTTCCCATCAGCACATAAGGAATTGTCCACTTGTCTTCTAAACGACTTTCTAAATTTATGAGATTTAGTCAAACTAATATTCAGATCAAATATACCAATTTGAAGCAAAGTCTCTAAAGGAAACTGGAAATTCTAAGTTTGATCTATATGCAAAAACAAATTGGCTCCGACGTGATACAACTATGGTCACTATTCATTCTTAGCATATTTCAGGATTAGATTGAGATGATAATCAACGTCATTAGGCGATTTTACAAATTGCAAACTTAAATGCTTTAATATTTTGATACAATAGGAAAGAATAATGACGCAAATGATCAAAGTTGCACTTGCTACAGCGTCACTAGTCTACATGCTTTTATTAGTGGGCTCGGTGTCCGCGCAAAACATGACTAATCAGACTATGACGAGCACGAACATGACTAATGCGACAGGTTCGGCCACAGGCGGCGCTCTAGCAAAGGTGAAAATACTAGAAGCCATAAAATCTCTGGAAAGTGGAGATAAAACATCAGCTTTAGTTGAATTGAATGCAGCACAGCAAGCTATTGCTGGAGAATCTGATCAGGCTAAGATGCATTTTAATGAAGGCATGAAGGCTTTTTCGGGTGGAGATTCGAATGGGGCACTGATGCATTTGAAAGCCGCACTTAATTTTCTGGGTTGAACCTACAACTCAATTCATCCTAAATTTTTTTGTAATCCGCTTTAACCTCTGCTATTCATTAGCTCCCACGAATTACTAATTTCTAAATAAACGATGATCACTGAACTAATCATATGTGTAGGATTAAATGAACACACAAAAAGGGTGTAACAATACAAGAATCATAGATAATGAATAAAAATATTGCACTGTGTTGGTTTAATTTAAATTAGGAATTTACCATAACCTGGATAAATACAGAAATATGATATAGCTATGTTCAAATTCATTTTATTTTACTAGATTTAGAAACTCTAATTACAACCCCTCTGAAAAATCAGATTAGTCCCTTCTGGACCATCAAAATTAGCCCAATTAATGTATCCTAGTACTGACCTAAGGACTCACATTGTAAACAAATTCAATCCCTTCTGGCACACCATATTTTGAGTAAAATTTTCAATGTTTGAAGAGCTGATTGAATAGTTTATGTTACAATTAGGTGTAACGTTGTTACATTTAGAGAATTATTGCGCACATGATTTGTAATATCGTGGTATATACTTGGTATAGCCATCATTCTTTTTCCATCAATCCATTAACATATCCTGTTTCAAGCATCAAAAGTGAATACAAGATATTTGCTATGTGTGTCCTGAGTATTGATTCTACTGCTATATCTCCATCTATATTTGTCTGAGTAGTGTATAGGACATTAGTATTGTTATTTCCAGATATTATCAGTCTGAATGTTTCTATGATTTCAATCTGACCATCTTGAGTATTTGTTTTAAATGCCAGCTCCTCATTTATTTTATCAATAGTTATTTTTCTTGTTATTCCAATAAAGAATTCGGGAAAAAGTTGTTCTAAACGTGTATCCTTAAGAGCACGGTAGATTAGGTTAGGGGGGACGCGTAAGCTAACAGTTTTTGAAATTAGACTCATATTTACTAATATAGGTTATGTCTTTTTCATACATTATATATTGTATCCCCTCCCAAATTCGAGCACGTTTGCCGGATCCTGATTTTTTGGTTTCCTTTTAGGACCCAAAGGCTGAATCTGAATCCTTTTTTAGAGACAAATTTGTCTTTAATCCCTTCCATTTCAATTACTAAAACAATCCTCAATTAAGCGCATGGTTAGTTGCTTTACGTATAAGACATAGTCGTGTGAATAAAAATTATTTAGCGAATCTTGCAAGCTGCTTTGTTACTTGAACCATTTTTTTCATATCCTTGCGTATGGAAGGCGACATATGACCAAAGAATATATGATTTGTACCCATTGCCTTGATCTGCTCAATGTCACTTCCAATTTGCTCAATCGTTCCTGTCATCGGAGATCTTGCCTCATTGGAAGAAACAGGAGATTCTAGCACATTTGGATATGAACCAAGATAGATGCCAATTTTCGAAGGGTCCTTATCAACCTTCCTTGCACTTTCTCTCAAACCGCTTATAATCTGCTCCAGCTGCTCTAACGGACCAAAACCAGCAACACCTAACCATCCATTCGCATAGTTTACTATTCGTGAAAAAGTCTTCGGACTAAACCCGCCTAGTAATATCGGAGGGTGCGGTTCTTGCAAGGGTTTAGGCCCTATCTTAGAGGCAGGTATGTTGTAAAATTGGCCTTTAAATTCTACAATTTCATCAGTCCATATCTTTCTCAACACTTGAAGATATTCATCAGCTCTACTCCCTTTATCCTTGTAAGGAACGCTGGACACCTCGTATTCGTCTTTTGACCAACCTATGCCTAATCCAGCAATCGTCCTTCCCTCTGAGAGAATATCAAGTGTAGCAAATCTTTTTCCCAATAGCACAGGGTTTTGAAAGAACATATCGATTATTGATGTTCCTAATAAAATTCGTTTGGTAACACTAGCAACATATGTCAATGTAGTCAAAGGTTCGAGTACATTCTGAAACTCGACAGGCAGAGTTCCATCAGGAGTGGCCGCATACGGCGTCTGTGGAATTAGGGGCCATAACAGTCGATCCAACACCCAAACAGAATTAATGCCTTCTTTTTCTGCTTCCTTCGCAATGTATAAAATGTTCTCTTTCGTCGCATCCTCACCAACTTGTGGTAAGAACATTCCAACTTTCATGAATAAATTATCTATATCGTTGTTGCTATTAAACAGTTGCAGCTATACATTTGATACATGGAATAATACTTCTAAGAATATTAGCTTGAAAAGCGAAAGATTCTGATGTAAGTCGACTGCATTGCATGGTATCAGGTATTCCCATTTTAATGCACATTTTAACTAAATTGAGGCCATCTTTCATACAATATATGATAGTTTATTACTCAATTCAAATGCATAGACATGTGTGGACAAAAAGATTTTAGAGTTGATAAAAAGTTCAAGGATTGGACATTTGGCTACAGCAGCTTCTAATCTACAGCCATATCTTACACCGGTAGTATTCATTGCCCAGGAAAACGGTATCTTTATTCCATTAGACGATAAACCCAAAACTATTGATGTCAAGGAACTGAGGAGGGTAAAGAATATCAAAGAGAATCCAAAAGTTTCTTTTCTTGTGGATCATTACAATGAGAACTGGACAAATCTCTGGTTTGTTATGATGATTGGACACGCGAAATTAGTACAACTGAATGGAAAAACGGAAAGAAAAATGAAAGAAATGACTAAGATTCCTGACATGTTTCTAAAAAAATATTCTCAATATACCAAAATTGGAATTGGAAAGACTTACATAAAATTAATGATAGAAAAAACCATATATTGGAAATATGATCAAATCAGAAAAAAGTACTCTCTAAATTAATATGACGCAGTAGTCCTTTTTTCTTTACAGAATGACAGGGTAGTCGGAGTACAAGAACTGTAAAAAGATTTACGAGTCAATCATAATATCTTGCACAGATGTCTAGTCGATTCAGGGTTCGTAATTTCAAGACTAAGAGTTAAATATTTTAAAAAATAATTCAAGCACCATGCCGATTCACGCTTATCTTGGCCTTAAAGGGAAGACTATGGGTGTTATCTCAAAAATATCAAAAGAAGGCGATGATGATGATATCCGTGTGTATAGAATAGATCATCAGTTGCTGCATCCCATTGATCCTGAAAGCGGACATCCTTCGGGAAAAAGGCGCCACATGCCATTAAGAATATGCAAGAAGATTGACAAATTCTCACCTTTGTTGTACGAAGCCTTGACTAAGGCAGAACAACTTGAATGTGATATCAAATTGTATCACTGGGAGAGTGGTACTGAAACACACTACTTTTCAATTAAATTGAAAAAGTCACTAATTAGTAGTATAAGGGTATTTGAAGCGGTTGAATTAGATCCTGATCAAGAGGAGTTAGATCCTATGGAGGAGATATCATTTTCTTACGATACTATAGCATGGAAGCACGAACCAACGGGGCGTGAACATGAAGATGGATGGAAATTAGTTGGCAGAGCATAAATTTCAATGTTTGAAGAATTGATGATAGCCATTAATAACGACATAATTTAGATGTGGATTCACATTGTAAACAAATTCAATCCCTTCCAGTTGACCATATTTTGAGCATGATTTTCACAATTTGCTTACAATGGATTTTCAGAACAAAATATAGAAAACCATTTTAATTTCTGCCGACGGCACGGAATCATTAAGACAGGGAAGCAACATAATGGACGTCAAGGAAAATCTTCATAAGCAGAAATACAAAGAACGTAAAAAACTAATTGATAGAGAAAAGGACGAAGATATAAGTCGATTGTTGAACGAAGATGCAGAATTGGTATATGAAAAGGATTTAGGATATTTCATCAAAAAACTGTAAGGATTTTTGATGGATTTAAATAACTTGTTGGTCATAAGAAAAGTATGAGTAATGGTGTTGACGATAACAAAACACCTGTTCAGGATGGAGATTATGGCAACTAAAGGGAAAACTTCGAAAGGGAAAACTTCGAAAGGGAAAACTTCGAAAGGGAAAACTTCGAAAGGGAAAACTTCGAAAGGGAAAATTACTAAGGCCAGACCTACTAAAGGGGAAAAAGGCGACGATAGTTCAGGTATATTAAAAGCCGGTGGTGAAGTAGGAGTGGAAAAAGGCGAGCATACTTTAGGTAAAATAAAGGCCGGTGGTGAAGTAGGAGTGGAAAGCGACCATACTTTAGGTGAGATAAAGGAAAAAGCCGACGATGCTATAGATAATATAAAGGCAGGATTCAAGGCGTTACGAAAAAAAATCTGATCTTTATCGGTAGAAGAATTCCGAGTAGACAAACTAATATCATATTTTAGTAGTGTCTTATCAAAACACGATTAAGTAGAATTTCATGAAATAAGCAAATTAATTTGTGTGGATATCTCTATTTTCAGTAATCAAGTGTTAGAATAAATACTCCTCAAGATCCAATCCAGAAAATAGGATAATAACCCAAACCAGTAACATTCAATCCCGTCAACTTTTTATTATTCAGTCTGTCTAGTGTAAAAATCTAAAGGCTCGATGCTCACTTGGCGAGAGCAAATTCCCTAGGATCCAGTAAGTCAAATTCCTCAAGAAAGGCATTCCAAGATAGTTCGCGTAATTCTATCTCACTTTTTCTCACTTTGTCCAGATTATTAATTCCATTTTTAAAGCGTTCTATACTCATTACTAATCCATAGTAGTCTCTTACTCTTTCTAATGTAGTCTTATAATGCTCTTTATGTCCTGATGCCGTAGCATCACTTATCAACGCTACATCATATCCTATGTTAAATCCCTCTCTTAATGATGTCTCTACACAAATTGAAGTATCGATTCCAGTAAAAACTAGCAAGTTGATGCCTTCGCTTTGAAGCCAGACCCGTAGTTCTGTATCCTGGAAAGCTGAATCTCTCCGTTTGATAACTACATGGTCGTTCTTCCCCGGCTTTAGCTCATTAATCGTATTTCCATCCCATGTGCCTCTTATACAGATAGGAAACTTCAGTCGCTCTTGCCTTGATTTTGGTAGAAAATTATGGATTTTTGTCAACACATCAATTCCACTAGCCTCCTTGACTGCTTCGGTATAAAAGATAGGAATTTCTTTGCTCCTGCAGAATTTGATTAGATCCTTGAGTTTTGGTATTATCTCCCTGTAATTGGAGGTTTTCATCCCTAATTTATCATATGAACCACCTCTGCTAACAAAACCGTTCTGCATATCTACAACGATTAAAGCAGGTACAATTTTACGTCCTGATGGAAAACTGACTTGGAACATTTTCGATGCTGGTTACAATATTCAAAATATATAAGAACATTCCCCACTCAGCAGTCTCAAGATACTATGTAGTATCTTAATCTTGATTGGCACTAATCAAAAAAAGTTCAGATACCGTTGAATTTATAAATTATGATAATAGAGCAGCCAATAATAATGACATAGTAGAAGACTAATTAGGAACTTCAGGAAGAAGAATTCTACAATCTATTCCCAGTGACTTCAATGAATCATTCGAGTCCATTCTCAAGATTTCGAATCAAATAAGTCTAGAGATTAGGTCTAATGCTATTTACAATTTTTTTCTTAATATGAATGCGATAGTTGATGTTCCTACAAAAGTAGCTGTCAGACAGATCATCTATACTCTTCGCCGCAATCTCCAATTATCTCAAACAAGTTATTTGCTTTTGTACATATAGCATCTATAGAATCACAATCTGACTTATCCAAATTAAAGTTGAAAACCTGAATGTTATCTTTTATATGATCAACTATTCCAAGTCTAGCTCCGATAATAACACCTGCTACTGCAGACTTGGCAAGTATATAATTAGTTGCTACATTTGCAATACTTACATTATACTTTTTCGCAATCGTCTGTAAAGTCAATAAAAGGCTTTGGAACAAATTCCATCCGCCCCATGCATCTATCATCTTCTTGTATTTACGTAGACTTAACGTATTTAACATATCAGGAGCTGGCTCTTTTGCTCCTACATAGCGCTCTGATATCAGCCCTCCACAAATGCTTCCGTAAGCGAGAAGGCTGATCTTATGCTCCATGCAAAATGGTATCATCTTTACTTCTGGTCTTCGATCTATAATCGAATATTGAACCTGGTTCGATATAATTTGTAAACCTGAATCTGCAATGATCTCCATATGTTCAGTATCAAAATTTGTAAGACCTAAATGCTTGATATGTCCTTGATCCCTGAGATCGTATAGATATTTTAGAGCGTCCATATAATACGCATTGTTGTAATCCCACCAGTGGAATTGAAGTAAATCCAGTGAGCTAACACCCATTCTGCGAAGTGACATTTCTATGTCTCTATTAACCATAGAACGCGTAATCCTACTTGGCTGTGGTACCCATTTTGTTAATGCCTGAATTTTACTTAACTCTTCTTTTCCTTTTACTTTTAATAATCTACGTCTGAACTCTCCGATAAAATCCTCTGCTGGACCATAAATATCTGCCAGATCCCAAGTCGTAAAGCCGGCATCATGATATCTTAACATATCTGCGATTGCCAACTCTTGGTCAACATAACCGTGTCCACCTGCTACCTGCCACATACCATTGAGTATTCTGCATATTGTCAAATCAGGAGCTAGTTGATTTGATTTCTTGTTCATGTCGTTCATTCTATGTTTTCGCCACATTTTTAGCTAACCAATATCAATCATAAAAATGTGATCCAGTGGATCTAGAAGGATATAGTCGGGGAGTGAACTTTTCTCTGATTAGTAATGCTTCCAGTTCCCCGCGGCTCTTCGTACTTACCTTATTATTATACTTTATAATTTATAAAATTTTTATAGTTATGCTTCCAACAAAATTTATTTCTTGTTTTAAATTCGCGGATAATAAATTGTGACTTATGACACATTTTGATAAATGACTAACTTTACTTACGAGACCAACGTATAATTAAATAGAACGCTATAATCTGAGTAATAATTTTGAATATTTCTGTATTTTGATATAGCATAAGGATGCTTTGATAGTAAAAGTATTGAAATTTGTATCTAATAGGAAGTAACGATTATATAATTAGTCATATATAGTAATGTGCGATGAAAGAAGCAAGATTGTTAAGAATACTTGTGGAGGAAAAGGCCCTGGTGAAGTTGTTGAAGACAATTGGTACTGGAAGAGCATATCCAACTAGAGAACTGTTAACTAAATTGGGCGCATATGGATACGGACATAAACAGCTCCTTAAGGCGCAAAAGCGTGGACTCGTAGCCCGAAAGAGCGTTAAAAATAAAGTATTCAACAAATTGACCGAAGACGGTAAAAAACTTGTGAAACTAGCAAGAGAGATAGGAGTATAAAGACTTACTCCCTCCCCAATTTATTTCCTGTACATATTCATTAAAAATATTAAAAATTGAATTAAGAGACTTAAATTGTTGAAATCAAAATAAATCTCGTGTTTTGTCTGTTTTTAGAGAAATTCATATATAACCTTTGGGAGATAAGAAGAAGGAACGATTCTTAGATAAGAATTTTACTAAAGATTTGAACCCCTATATTTCCACTCTACTAAGAGTACCAATTGAATAATACAGAAAACTTTGGTCTTTTTTAGCTCTATATCTAGTATATACTTAAATTTAGTTAGTATTTAACATGTGAGGCATTAAAAGATGACTTCTCAAATCCATTGAAAGTTGACATGGATTGCAAAATAGATGACACAAATATTAGACTTATCAAAAAAAGAACTTAGGTACTCAATGTTTTCCCACATTTACCACAAAAGGAAACACCTGTGATATTAAGGTTATTGCAATTAGTGCAAGTATTTTGGATCCTGTGCCCACATTTTGTACAAAATTCTGAAAAGGTAGAATTACTCCAATCACAATCCATACATATTATACTTCCTTGTACCGCATAATATCTTCTTTTATTATACTCCCTACCGGCATCAAAAATCTGCAATATATAGAATATTAAAGGTGGAATAAATTCAAAAACATTCAAAATCAAATAAGAAAAAAAAAGTATGGCTAACGCCGATATAAAGATAGCTGCACCTCTAGTGAAATTTCCAACATACATCTGGCCAAGCCCAGCTATCAAGATACTCAGGATGATTGCTTTACGTTTCGTTTTAGCCAGTTGGTATTCACTAAAGTTATCTGCCATAAAACTTGGATATTAAATTTCCTGAAATTGTGAACATAAGGTCTAAGTGGTATATGTGAATGACGATAAACAATCTGAAATTCAATTTACCGAGAGTTTAAATAATATGCTAAATCTTACCGTTCAAGAGACTTTATTAAGGATTATTGTCCATTATTTAGATCTAAAAAATGATTTGATATTGATCTGCTTGTTTACTTACAATCTAATGGCACAGATTGTATGAATTAATGTCAAATTTATTAGGGATTTAACGTCTCCTGCTAACTACGACGAAAGGTTAGGAAGGAAGGAAAAAACAATACAAGCAGAGTTTGGCTTAAATATCCAAATGTCTACTTATCAACTATGAGTACCGCTCTCTTACTAATGGGGATATTTGCACTATTCATGATAACAACTTTCGACTTAAATATGATGATAATTTATGCAGAGGACTCTTCGGAACTTCCATATTGCGCAAAAGGTGAAGGCAAAGATGGAATTAGCATTAAAATCTGCAGTGTGGACAAGGAAAAATGCGATAAAAACGTAAAAGAAAATGAGATCTCAGTATCATGTGATAGGTCCCATTAGGGATATTCATTTCTATAATTACCATCTGTAGGATTGAGTAGATGATAATTATTTGTCATGTAATTTAATTTATCAGTGGAATTAGAACGTAACATATCTGTACTGCATTCATTATTAATACATGTTTTTTGACTATGATATCCATCGTGATCTGATACCATTTTACATTTTCCATTAATACATATCTCCATTGTAGCCTCAGGCTCAGCATAAGTATTAAGGTGATTGACAGAAATTACCAGCGCCAATGTGACAGCTAAAGTAAACACTAATCCATGAGCAGCGTCGGAAATTCTCACATTTCTAACCAGTCATAAATATAAAGATTCGACAGAATCAATAGTAAGAACAACAATGAAATGTTTTTTTATATAATTCTTTAATTACAAGATAAATGAATCAATTGGAAATGACGAGATTGTGGAGGGGCCAAACTTAGTTATGGTAAAACAAAAACAAATTCTTGGCATTTTAGGAATGTGCCTTGCTGTAGGTGGCGGCATAACATGGTTTTATCATCAATATCTCAGCTCTGCATTTCTATGGGCAATAGCGGGTATAATATTATTAAAGTTAAATAAAACAAGAAATCGATCCAATAAAACGCGATAACTTTAGTGACCTGCATTATCTAACAATTCTTTGGATAGAAATCATCTAGTGGTCATTATTATCATCCACTATAAATGGATTCAATACATTTACGTGATTCTTCTTCTATTTTATTTTTTGAAAAATTTATTCATTGTTTATACAATATATTAGATACTTTCTTTCAAGGAATTTTTATTATTATTTTTTCTAAATAATATTATCTAATTTCTTAAATGAAATCAAACTATCATATAGATCAATTAATGCAAATAGAAATAGATGAATGCGTTTATTGGATACTACACACCGTTGTATCAAGTGATTTATTAAAATATAATCATGTTACGGTTAGGGAAGAAAACCTAGAATTTATTGTTGTTGAAGCAAAGAATTATTGTATTGATTTGACTGGATTGACAAAAATAGAAAAAATTACAGGGATGAAATTGCTACAAATGAAGTCATTCAATGGAGTTTCCCAATTGTGGTTTGGTAGGAAAATGAAGCTAGTATATCCATCACAATTTAGTGCTTAATACGAATAGTATAGCGGAAACTAATGCATGAATAATTGAATTTAATGAATTCACTATTAAATATAATAGAACTCAAAAGTATTTTGTGATCTGATTACTATTTCTTTTCGTATTATTACTTTTGGAGTCGAAAATAACATGAATAACATTGTTCTTTCGCATGTATGACTCCCATGTTACCGCATGTAACACATTTTTTATCATAATCAATTGTTGAGTCAGACGATTTTATTTTTTGCATACACTTTCCACATACAGGAGCCTCAAGTGCAAAGCTGGAAAGAAAGCCCTTTCCGCATTGATTACATCTAAGACTATACATCTTTCCTTTTGGTCTCCATTTCTTAAATATGTCCGTAAATCTCATATTGATTAATTGTATCGAAAGACTTTATTAACCTACATTAACTCATTTTTGAATTCTAGTAAAGCACTTTTCAATTTAATAATCTGTATAACAGAATGCTTATACCAAGTCATAATTTGAAAAAAGAGATTATTTAGTGCAATTTTTATTTAAAGCAAATATACTAATAACCAAGATATAAAATGGGAAATAAAGCATTGAAAGATGAAAATAATAATCTGAACGATTTCACTAAGTATGATATTTTTGAAAGATGGAAGAATTTACAAAATTTTCCTACTTTAGGTATATTTAATGCCTTCGCTAAGGATTACAACGAATACCTGCAGGATATGCTTTCTTTGAACAAGATCCTAATGGACCTCCAGACATACTCGTCAAATTACTGGTTGCAAATGTCAAAAACCCATTTCCAGGCCATTGGAAACGTTATTTTGAAATCTAAATCTGATCCAAATTTGAATAAAGCAGATTCTGAAAAATTCAGACTTCTTGTAATCGATGCCTTTGAAGAGGCCTATAGTTCTCTTTTTTCATCCAAAGAATTTGCAATAGCATACAATGAAGTATATTCAAAGCAACTTGACTTTGTAAAT
>Ga0209877_1000053_pt1 | contig 14029 bp, 8 predicted proteins | sample GWRWN2_0_30_FD_187232 | JGI IMG/M metagenome (GOLD analysis project Ga0209877, IMG submission 187232) | Riverbed sediment microbial communities from areas with no vegetation in Columbia River, Washington, USA - GW-RW N2_0_30 (SPAdes)... | ecosystem: Environmental > Aquatic > Freshwater > River >... | reverse complement strand
GACATGACAAACCTGCTAAAACAAGCCTGCTGGTGTTAAGTGCTTCATTGGCGCTAATGGCATTGACAAGAGAGATAGGCTTGGTTATGGCAGTGGCCATTTTCTTCTTGGTTCCTGCAATAAAATATACAGAAGGTAATCTAAAGCTGAGGGCGCTCTTTACTGTATTGTGCTTTCTTCTTCTACATGTGTTATCCTTGAAAGATTTATTTGAAGTTGGGTTTACGTATCTTGCTACAATTAGATTAACGTGGTTGTTACTTTCTAACCTGGCAGTATTCTTTATTGTTTCTCAACTAAAAAATCAAAAAAAATTTTCATCTCTGATGATGCCGGTCTCTAATTTCAAATATGTTGTGCCGTTAGTTATCCCAATTATTTTTATCGTTACCAATCTGATAATACTTAGTGGTCCATTCCCTGTCTTTACTATTTCCGGTAAATTCAGCGAGTTTCTTCCGACTTACAGAGAGATTTTTGATATCACTAACCCGTTATACTTTGATTTATTACAAACATTACAAAGCTTGCCGAGGATAGATATCCTTTTTATTTCAATAGCTATGGGTTCTGTACTTTTATTTTTCAAGTTAGTGGGACTGGGAAGAATAATTTTTGATCTGAAAAATAATTATCAATATTCTCTAATTCTTGTCTTATTGATAGTTTTATTAACGGCTTGGGCATTTCTACTTAAATCAAGTTTTCAAATATCTGATATAAGATATCTGGCATATTTTGTTCCGATTTTCTGTGTGATTTTAATCATTGGAATGAAGTTAAGAAGACAATCGTCATTGTATAATAAAATATTTTGTTATGGGCTAATTGTATTAGTAACATTTTATTTCCTTCACTTCAATCTCTTCATCTGGAACTATCAAAACCATTTTGGTGGATTTTGGGTGGAACCAAAAAAGGATCCGCTTGTGACTTGGCAAGATGTCATATTAGGGTTAGCACTCATCGGTGGATTAATATTACTTGAAATTGGGGCACGAAGAATCTCTGCATTCGCCAAAAGATATAATCTAAGTCGTTATACAATCTATGTATTCGTAGCTTTACTTAGCATACAGATGTACATCCTGTTAAATAGTGGCATAATCTTGGCTTCTCCACAAAAAATGGATCAATTCCCGCCTTCTAAGTGGGAGACCGATGTTGATGAGGTGATAGACTATCTGAAGACTGCAGAAGAAGGAAACGTTCTTGCTGTCCGTGCTCCAGCTATACCATTTTTCACCAACAGAACAAGTTTTGATTTATTTAATCCTCATGCATTTGCGTATAACGTTTCATCTCTATTATTAATCGAAAATTCCAATTTAATTAAAGAAAAAATTACTGACATGGGTATACGATATGTCGTGTTGCCAAACCAGAACAGTACTTTATACCATTTGGTTCAAAATCTAATGGAGGAGTCTAAGTTAGTAAAACTAATCAACAGTGATGATGACTTTGATAGAATCAAATTCAAGGGTTTTGATATATACAAGTATAACTCACCTTCGCAGAGGATAAATCTACTTGATGACGACTATAATTGGAAACCTCGCAAAGAAGTTAAAGTCTATCAACACGACGACAATCTGACAATAGCAGTTGTAACTAATAAGACCGGTACGACCAAAGAACTTGCTTTATTAAAGACGCGATTATCTTTAACGGAAAGACCACTATTACTATCATTAAGTTATGAATCAAAATCTTCCCTGGGTACAGGAACATTTAAGATAGGAATTGCTGACAGGAAAGAAGACAAAATACTTTATAGCAGTTTACTAAACAATACCTCTGGCAACTTAACCAATCAAACGTTGGTGCTGCCTAAGAATATTGCTGGTGGTAAACCCTTGGAGTTCAGATTCTATATATTTACAAACGGAACAGGAGAGTATATTCTAAATTTAAAAAGAGCTCACATAAGCTATTCGTGATCGTTTTAATTCATCATACCTTCGAGAAAATTATGTCGAGGAAACATATATTGTTTCTTGCAAATATATCATCAAGTCAGCATGTGCATTTTTGCTATGAATGCTGAATCTTATACATATTTAAAGAACTGATTTACAGTTAAATTTGCTAGTCCGATTGAATTTGCCAGTATCATTAGTTATTACATTTTTATTTATTATATTTGCCCTACTGGTCGTTTTGTTAGTAGTACATTATGATTATCACCTTGTTGAGGCAACTCTGCCTCAGGGGTTTAATCAAATGCCGAAAATCAGTAATAATCCTCAACTAAAAATAGAAGTAGTTTTCAAAGGGCTGAACTCCCCTACAAGTATGGCTTTTTTGGGTCCCAATGATATCCTGGTTTTGGAGAAGAACAATGGAACGGTAAAGAGAATCGTAAATGATACATTGTTCCCAACTATGCATAAAGTCAACGTTGCAACTAAGGCCGGACGCGGTATGCTAGGAATTAATGTCGCTCAGAGTGGAAACAGTAGTTCACCATACGTTTTCCTATACTTTATTGAATTGTCAGGAAATAAAAGTATTGATGCCGAAACTGGTGGAAAAGCTCGCCTCTATAGGTACGAGTTAAAAGAAAACATGTTAACAAATAAAAAATTAATACTAGACGTATCGGGCGAACGTGGCGTAGGAAACACATCTGATGAATTTCACAATGGTGGTAAAATCTTAATTGGTCCGGACCAAAGTATCTACTTAGTTGTAGGAGAGCTTTCGGGACGTCATACCCCAACTATGAATTTAGCGGACCGTGACCTACCTGATGGAAATAGCGGTATCTTGAGAGTTTCTTATGACGGCAAACCTATAAAAGGTGGAAATATCATTGGAGATGAGGATCCCTTAAACAAATATTTTGCATATGGAATAAGAAATAGCTTTGGCATGGACTTTGATCCTGAGACAGGTAATCTATGGGATACAGAAAACGGTCCTGATTATGGTGATGAAATTAACCTAGTTAAACCAGGCTTTAACAGTGGGTTTAGAATTGTTCAAGGAATCTGGTATCTAAATCAAACAGACTTCCTTACTGCAGGGGACATTGCACCAAAAAATCCGGACAGCTTGGTAGATTTCGACGGAAGGGGTAAATATAGTCCGCCTGAATTTACGTGGTATCAATCCGTTGGTCCCACTGCACTCAAATTTCTTAATTCTGATAAGTTAGGGAAAAAATACGAAAATGATATGTTTGTAGGCGATTCTCGTGGGAACATTTACCACTTTGAATTAAATCAAAAAAGGACTACCTTATCTTTGAGCGGAGCACTTACTGATAAATTAGTGGACACAAACGCAGAAAATAAAGATATAGAATTTGGATCGGGTTTTAAAACAATTACTGATATGCAGGTTGGACCTGACGGTTACCTATATGTTCTTTCTTTTCACCTCGGGACAATATTCAGGATAGTACCGACTGAGAGCTCAGCTCCCTTCTCGAGTATCATCAATTTAGTTGATGAAAAGAACTTATGGCGCCAAAATAATGATGCAAAAATATCTCGAAATGATGATAGTCTATCTATTAATGTTAATACAAATAATGAAAAGAAAATATATAATCGTGCTATGCTACAAACACAGATTAACTGGACAACAAGCAAACCCCTTCTCTTGAATTTAGATTACGCATCAGAGTCTCTTAAAGGAGATGCGACATTTTTAGCTGAAATTAGACAAAACCCTACTGTGAATACTACTAATGAAGGCAAGAACATATTGTGGACAAGCTATCTTCATAACACTTTAGGCAAAACAGCAACTGAAACCTTTTTACTTCCCAACGAAATAACAAATAAACCAGTCGAACTTAGATTTTATGTCATTACCGAAGGAAAGGGACAACATGCATTGACTATTAAAAAGGCTAATATCGTTCATCAGTAAGGAATGGTCCCATGATGCGTTATCTTGATAGTTGCTAAAAACAATCCAAAATAATAAATAAATAAATTGACTGAGATGGATAAAATCTTTAATTTAGTAACACCTAAGTAAATAACCAATGAATCATTTTAAGAATGCAGTTGAAAAGATCATAGGTTCTGATCGGCAACTCCGACTGCATAGATATCCTGAAAGATTCGTGACTTCTCCTGATTTATTCAAAAAACTCGCTGCTCCTAGTACACGTGATGGGTAACACTTGCTTCTGGCTCATAGATATAATTTGAAGGACTAATACTTGAGCATCGGGAACCATATTGTTGGCAATGCGGCTTCAACCAGTTGGATACGTGTGAAAATCTAATCGGAGCAGATGTTTAGATTTACATTCATTCTTATCGGAAATACATGTTGACACAAGCGGGTCAAATAATTTTATTAACCAGAAAAACGCTCATTAAATCGTGAGAGAATTACTAGTTGCAGTAATAGCTTCAACAATCCTAATTATTTCGCTGATTCCATTGATAACATCATCTGCCATGGCACAGTCATGGTCAGAGGGAGCCACTATGCCCACTCCAAGACCAGAAATTACTGCTAGCAATATAGGAGATGATATATACGTTATCGGCGGGTATGATAAATCAGGCGATCCCTTGGACGTTGTTGAAGTTTATAATGTCAAGAATAATTCATGGAAATCGATAGCTCCTCTACCGCGGGTATTGCATCATGCAGCTGCAGCGAGTTATGACGGAAAAATATACGTTGTAGGTGGATTTATTGCAAGAGAATGGATTCCAACGAATCAATTATTCATATATGATCCTATAAAGAATCAGTGGACAGAAGGTAATCCGATGCCAACTCCAAGAGGCGCGTTAAACGCCTTATTTGTTAATGGAACTTTATATGCAATAGGTGGACAAGATAATGCTAAAAGTTCAAATAAAAATGAAGCTTACGATCCACTTACAAACAAGTGGATCTCAAAACCATCGATGCCTACTGGCAGAAATCATGCTGCATCTGCAACAGTTGACAACAAAATATACATAACCGGTGGAAGATTAGCTGGGTTTTATCCTTTGACAAATGTTAATGTTAACGAAATGTATGATACTGAAACAGAAAAATGGACAGCAGTTGAACCCATGCCATCAAAAAGAAGCGGAATAGCGGCTGCTGCAATAAATAACAGCTTCTTCGTGTTTGGAGGAGAGGATACTATTAAAACACATGCTAATAATGAAGAATATGATACTCAAGACGATAAATGGATATCACAAGAACCTATGCCCTCTTCCCGTCACGGATTGGCAGCTGTTTCGGTCGATGATAGAATTTTCGTTATTGGTGGAGCACCTAGGCCTGGATTAAGTGTAAGTCAAGTTAACGAGATTTACACGAAAAAACCATGGGGGCTGGCACAAAGTCAAGAAATAAATTTGATCGACAACAAACACACCTGGAAGCCCTTTGTGGATGCGACTGTCTCACAGAATCAGAGCAATCTGCATATGGTCGTTGTAACTGCTCATAAGGATAAAACACATAGCCGTGCCTTTTTGCCAGTACAAATAAACTCAACTATGAACAAATCTCTCATTTTAAATTTAGATTACGCATCACAATCTACTAAAGGAAATGCGACATTTATGGCAGAAATTAGAGATATTAATGGAAGTGAGATACTTTGGTACAACCGTCTAAATAATACCAATGGCCAGTTATCGAATGAAACACATACCATTCCGAGTAATATCCTAAATAGACCAGTAGAATTTAGATTATATGCAATCACTAATGGGACGGGTGAGCATATTCTAGCTGTGAAAAAAGTTAGCATAATGATACATTAATGTGCGTCAAATAAGTTAGAAAAATTCATGATAATTCAGTAAGGTTAGCTGCTGTACAGATGTGCCGATTGTGTGATTATGGCCACTGGACACTCTATGTATTCCTCTTTGAGTATCAATGATTTCAAGAAATGTTGCATAGTAGTTGACACTGTAAGACTACTAAATAAGGAAAATTTCGTGAACAGCAAATTAATCTATGTAGCTCTTGGAGCTTGATTAATTAAAAATAATGGTAAAGGAATTTATGATAAAAATGAATATAAACCAGACCGTTTCTTTTTCATGCTGCTAGGGTGTTTCTAAGTATTCTTTAGAATTTTAAATATTGCTCCAAAATAATAAGAAAGTATGTAGAGATAACCGTCAGGTCCAACTTGAATATCCGTAATACCTCTAAACCCCGTTCCAAATGTTATATCTTCAATTTCAGTATCCGTATCTGCTACTTTATCAGCAAGTGTCCCTACAAGCGATAGGCCAGTTCTAGTTTCATTCAACTTAAAATGGAAAATACTGCCGCCTTTGAAAACTCCCACAAACATATCATTCCTATATTGCTTGCCTAATTTATCGGAATTAAGGAATTTAAGTGCGGTGGGACCTAAAGTATGATACCATGTAAACTCCGGAACGCTGTATTTTCCTTTAGCTCCAAAGTCCACTAAACCCTCAGGATTTTTTGGTGCAACGTCTCCTGCGACACTTTCATCTGATCGACTTGGAACCCAAATCCCTTGAACAACGCTATATCCACTGTTAAATCCCTGCTCCACAAGATTAATTTCATCACCAAATCTGTCGCCATTCTCACTGTCCCATAATTTACCTCTTACAGGATCAAAGTCCATCCCAAAACTATTCCTTATTCCATATGCATAATACTTATTCGCAGGATCGATATCGCCAAGGATGTATCCACCTCTTACAGAGTCGCCATCCTGAGTAACTCTAAGTATGCCACTAGATCCATCGGGGGGTAATCCTCCTTGTATGTTGCGGGTCAGGATGTCACGTGCTCTAAGCTCCCCAACAATTAAATATACATTTTGATCTGGACCGATTAGAATTTTGCCCCCGTTTTGAAAACTACCTGCGCGTTTCAGGTCTAATAGTAATTTCGGATTTATTAGTTTGTTGTCCTTTAACTCATACCTATAAAGTCGAGCCGTTGCGTCTGACTCACTGTCACCACCTTTTATCTCTGAGGATTCAATAAAGTACAAGAAAACATAGGTAGATCCGTTATCATGTTTTGCGACGGCAATTCCCAGCATACCTCGTCCGCCCTCAGTTGCAACATTAACGTGAACTAGAGCTTCTGGCAGCATCTTACCATTTACTATCCTCTTTACGGCACCATTGTTTTCCTGTAAAACCAATATATCATTTGGACCCAGAAAAGCCATACTGGTAGGAAACTTCAGTCCTTTAAAGACTACCTCAGCCTTTAGGTCAGGATCTTTAATAATTACACTTTTGTAGGAATGCTCTTTTACAGACAATGCAGTTGCATGATGATAATCATACCCAATTAGTACTATAGTCGCAATCAAATTTGAAAGTAAAAACAGACTCAAAGATAATCTAACTAAACCTAAAAGTAGCATTAGAATATAACGTTAAAATTTAACCATTTTATATATGTTTGAGGGCTACTGACTATTTTTATGAGATTTCAGTACAAAAATTTTTCTTTTGTTGATTTAATGGTTACATCTTTTGGATCTTGATTTTCACGTAGAAAGTAAAACAACTATGCAATTGATAGTTTCCATAAAAGATCGTTTCTCAATAGGAGTCCAATCTATATAGCCTTTGGTGGTTGATTAAACAAGGGAGCAGGGGAATTATTAACAAAAAAAATAGTACAACAGAATATCATTGTGTTACTCTCTTTGAGCTTTGCGATGGTATTTATGTTTCAATGGTTAGGGTAATTCCTGAAAAGCCGGTTAACCTATATAGCTATTGGAGCTTGATTGATTAGACACCTATGAGTGGAAATCCATGATGAAAAGGAGTATAAAACCGATTATTGCTTTGGTAATAGCTTTGAGCATTCTGACACTATTAACCAGCCAATGGCCATGGGGGGTGGCACAAAGTCAAGAAATAAATTTGATCCCAAGTCAAGAAATAAAATTGATCGACAACAAACATATCTGGAAGCGCTACGGGGATACGATTATCTCACAGAATCAGAGCAATTTGCAAATTGTTGTTGTAACTGCTCATAAGGATAAAACACATAGCCGTGCCTTTTTACCAACACAAATAAACTCAACTATGAACAAATCTCTCATTTTAAATTTAGATTACGCATCACAATCTACTAAAGGAAATGCGACATTTATGGCAGAAATTAGAGATATTAATGGAAGTGAGATACTTTGGAGCGATTTTCTAAATAATACCAATGGTCTACTGACGAATAAAACTTTTACTCTTCACAACAATATATTAAATCAGCCAATAGAACTCAGGTTATATGCCGCTACAAATGGGCCCGGAGAGCATATTCTAACTGTGAAAAAAGCTAGCATAATAATACATTAATGTGAATCAAATAAGTTAGAAAAATTTATAATAATTAATTAAGGTTAATTGCTGTACAGAGGTAACGACTAGTGAAAAGCAATGTGATTGGCTTATTTTTGGCAACGATCGCGATAGTAATTGCGGTGATAAGCATTATCACATCTATTTCAATTATAGAAAGAGAAACTGGGCTATATGATAAAATCTTTTATGCATATAATGTAGAACCTTACAATAAACAATTTATTCCAATAATTAGTAACATTGCGAATCAAGTTCCTCCCAGTGAGCCTATAGTGATTTCACTACCATCTTCACAATTTGCGTATTTCGTTGGACATAAATTAATAATCCCATGGGGTACTTATTCCGAAAAATCTCTCGTGTATTTCATGGTAAGAAATAATTTAAAGTACCTTGTAGTTTATGAAAATTTCTCGAAGGTAGACGAACTAAGACACCTATTTAGCAGTAAAGGATTAAAAAATTTAGATGAAGATTTCCGTGAAATTGGAGTGTATGCACCTGCTAAAGATTCGATATATCATTTATATCTTCTTGATAAATCTTGGAAATAATTATGGAGCCAAATGATATGCTTATAATGAGGAAAGAATTCACACTTGCCAAAAAAAACTGAGATCTGGCCTTTTTTAAAATATCATAAAATCGATATTTTATTTACGATTTTCTTTGTCGTATTTTCTGTATACTTGTATTCACACGTATCAAAGGTTGTAGTTCCTCCGTCTGATGCGGCAGATTATCTCGTGAATGCTCGGAACTGGTTGTCTAATACCCCACTTGAAGGAGGAACCTTTCCTATAACCAGAGCACCGTTAATTTCATGGATTATTACTGGTGTTTGGCTGCTTACCGGTGAAAATTGGATCGCCATAAATTATCTGATGCCCATTTTTACGCTCGGTGCTGGAATTCTTTTGTACATGTTGCTTAGGAAACAAAAGGGCAGTTTGTTCGCATTTGGTGTTTCAGCTCTTACAATGTTAAATCCGCAGGTATTCTTTTGGAGCACTCATATATTGACTGAAAGTCTTTCATTATTTTTTCTTATTCTTAGTCTGTATTTTCTTAAAAGTGAAAAGGAGAGTCATTGGCTATTAGCGGGCATTGCTATTGGATTAACCTTTGCGTCGCGCTACCCAATATTTATTCAATCACTGACTATATTTGTTGTTGAAATTATAATTCGAAAAAACCCCAAACTTGCTATCAGAACAATTATGACTGCAATACCAGTAATTACATTAGTTGTATTGGTAGTCGTTATTAAAACTGGGACCTTTGCTGGAGTAGCTGAACAAAATAGTCACTTTACATTATTGTTATCTCCTTTCTATTTAGAAAACTCGATCTATATCTGGGGCTATGCTTTCTTTCTTGTGCCGATAGCATTCTTGTTTAAAAAAACCTATAGTGACCCATATAATTATACCTTCATCGCTTGGTTTATTGTATCTCTAATATTTTGGAGCGCCAATTCTAATCCTATGCTTCATCTACCTCGATATACGATACATTATTCTCCTGCAATTTACTATTTAGCAATACTTGCGATAGAAAATATTAGAAATATTAATATAACAAAAGAATCGCTTTACGGAGTCATAAAACGTTTCTCGCCTAAGTGAACATGCTGTTGAGTTGTTTCTATATTTTTTTAATGTTAAGGTGTTTTATAAACCCCATCTCTGAATATAGGAAGATACGATTGTGCACTGTAACCTAATGATTAAAAGAGGTCTAGTGTTTATTTATATTTGTAAAATTCTTCGTGACAATTTTATTGCCTATATTTTTCAGCGAAGATCCATTTGTCATTAGTTTACCTTATAATAGGCAATTAAATCTACTCAATTGATATTGCAATTGAGTGGAGTCCTTGCTTTAGTAAATTAATAACCTAAACGACTCGGTAATTTGCATCAATTTATAATTTACCATTTGTTATGACTGTCATATGTCTTGTGATTATATTTCTGAAATATATACTCTCTCACACAGATGAAATTTCTACAATCAGCTTGTAAAGATTATGAATCCCGATATACGCAATTAGAAGTAAAGTTATTCCGCTGCCTTTGCAATCCTTTGAACAGCGTCTACGGTGGTTTGTTTCAAATGGGCCTCTGCAGTTCCTCTGCTTACATTAAGACCACTAGAAAAATCGAAATTCCATATCACACGTACTTCGGATTTGTCTTCATAAATAGGTTCCAACTTAAGCGTTTTAGTTCCCGTTATTAGTCCTTCAGTAAAATTCGTTTCGATTTTCATTTGTCCTGGATAAATCGATACTAGTTGATGACTTGTATTATTCTGAGGACCTAAACTAATCGTGACCACTCTTTCGATAGTGTTCTTGTCTATGTTTTTCATAGTAATTAAATCAGGCCAATATCGTGTATCATTCTCAGCATTTGAAATGACGTTCCATACTTCGTCCACGGGAGCAGATATTGCTCGACTAACACTAAACGAAATAGCATAGACTTGGGTAGATGTAAGAAAGGCAATTACCATCGACAAGAGAATAACCAGAAAGATGGCTAGTTTTATTTCAATATTTTCTAGATATTTTGTTATATTATCTTTTACCAATACTCAGAAGTGGACCGACTTGCTTAAAACCGTTATGTATCAGATACCCATAATTGATGGATTTTTCCCAGCAATTATGTATTCTGTAATTAACGCTTTTAATTTCGAAATTTTACTCATTATCATGTGATATTGGGATTATATTCTGAATTTAGTAAACTTGATTACTGAAAGCTCTCGGAAAATTAAAATAACCTTTGGTTTGGCTCTGGCATAACGTAATATTACTGTATTTTCAAATCCTCATAGTTGTCATTAATAGGAATTGGTGAAGCAGCTAACCCACTCCTTACTATTCTGCCGATAGTTTTAATGGGGCTTTCTGGATACACCGTTGGCACTATAATATCTAAAGTACGCGGCGTAACTCCTCGATTTTCTAGAGATTTGATTTATGGGAATATAGCTGTAAATTTTCTTTTCATTTCGGGTTTTATGATTTTTGGAGTACTGACCTCTGTAGCAAATCAATATTTTACTGTCTTTACATACGTACTTGTAGGTCTATCAATTCTTGGTATCTACTTTTTGTTAAAATTAATAACAACTATTGTAAGGAGTGGTCGCACTTATAGTGAACCTGCGAATATAAAGTTTCACAGAATCAAATCAATATTTTTCGGTTCTGACAACCAAGCTGCTATTTTTATTTTATTTGGAATTGCTCTTTTTGTAACTCTACTTGTATATCAGGCCACAATTATTTACTATCATCCAATTTACAGCGAGTATGATTCTATGTATTTGTTTTTGCCTATTTCAAAATCCATTTTATTAGGAAATGGATTGAATCATGATTTTTACCTGGGCTCTGATGTTAATATGAGATATCCACCTTTTATTCAGGCATTAAATGCATGGTTGATTCATTCATTTGAATATTCAAGCATACGTATGTTTCCTTTCTACTACGTGTTTTTTGCTGCTATTCTTGTATACTCACTGACAAGAAACATTTTGATTAAGACTAGCAGCAGTAATAGCGAGTCTTCTTTTTTTGGATTAATAGCATCTAGCGCATTTTTGATAACACCGGCATTACTTGTTGTATCATCACGATTTAGTCTGCAACAAGATCTTGGATTTATTTTCATTCTTACTGCTAGCTTTTATTTCCTATCAGAAATTGTGCGACATGACAAACCTGCTAAAACAAGCCTGCTGGTGTTAAGTGCTTCATTGGCGCTAATGGCATTGACAAGAGAGATAGGCTTGGTTATGGCAGTGGCCATTTTCTTCTTGGTTCCTGCAATAAAATACACAGAAGGTAATCTAAAACTGAGGGCGCTTTTTACTGTATTGTGTTTTGTCCCACTTTATTTATATTATTTCGTGTTTTATGGTGCTGTCGAAATTAATTCTGGTCTCTTATTAATAATAAGCAATATTATTGTCTTTTTTATCGTATCTCTATTAAAAAATCAAAATAAATTTTCGTCTCTTATAAGACCAATATCGAATATTAGTTATATCGCTCCTATATTGATTCCAATCATTTACATCATAAGTAACATTATGATGTATAATGGCGTTTATCCTGGCATACTTATTTCTAATAGATTCTATGAAATTGTAGATATTCAGGTAGGAATATTTTCAGCTCAGAACAACATACAGCAAGTACTGTCTGATACAATAAAGGGGATTCCAAGGATAGATGTCCTATTTATATCCGTAGCATTGGGTTCAGTAATTATATTCTTTAAGATAGCCGGCTTTTACAGGCTGATACGTCACTTGAAGAATAATTATCAATACTCTCTAGTACTTGTCCTGGTAATATTCTTATTAGTAACATGGTCTTTTTTGCTCGAGTCCGGTTATGAAATTTCTGATATAAGGCATGTACTCTACTTTGCTCCTATTTTATCCGTAATTCTAGTCATCGGAATGAAATTAGGAAAAGATTCATCATATTTTCGGCAAATTTACTGTTATTTGGTAATAGTGATTATGTCACTTTACTTTATTACATACAATCTCCATTTTCTGACTCACAATGATAATTTTTCTGGTTTTTCAATAGACCCTTTTAAAAATACAATTATGAGTCCAGTTGATTTTGCTATTGGAATAATACTTGTTGTACCCCTAGTAGTTGAGCAACTAATAATTGAGCGACTAAAAGTGTTTAAAATACCCACCAAGATTAAGAACAAAATTGTAAGTCAGAGACTAATAAGTGCAATCATTATCATTTCACTTAGTAGTCTGTTAGTTGCTCAAATTTATATCGTGTATTCTAATAGAGTAAATATTAGTCCTCTACAAGAAATAGATCAAGTTTCGCCACCGGGATGGGAAACCAATATTATCCAGGTGATAAACTATCTAAAGACTGCAGAAGAAGGGAATGTTTTTGCCGTCCGTGCTCCAGCAATACCATTTTTTACCAATAGAACAAGCCTTGATTTCTTCAATCAACAAGCTTTTGCTCATAATATTTCGGAGTTGTTATCAAGAAACTACACTTTCTTCAAAAGTAAATTAACAGAGATGGAGATAAAGTATATAGTAGTTCCGAATGAAAGAAGCAACCTTTACTACTCAATGAAAAATATTTTAAAAACTTATCCATTACTGAAAGAAATCAATTCCGATCCTCATTTTGAAAAAGTAACTTTCAAAAATTATAATGTGTATAAGTATGTTCCTGTACAAGGAGACAAAATAGATCTCATTGACAGGAATCATCTTTGGCAGTCGTTCGGGCAGGCAGAAATTATCCAAAACGAAAATAATTTGACTATTCGTGTTGATACCGATGAAAAAAATCTGTCATACAATAGGGCATTTTTGCAAACAGAATTAAACATAGCAAAACCCCTTCTTCTATCTTTGGATTATAGGATAGAAACCAATGTAGGTAACGCCACTTACGCAGTTGAAATTAGAGACCCTATCACTAGTAGAATACTTTTTAGCGGTTTACTTGATAATCTATCAGGAAATTTAACTGAAAAGATATTTATACTTCCAACAAATATTAGCGCCGGTAAGCCACTGGAGTTTAGGATTTATGTCATCACTGAGGGAACCAGCTATCATGCTATTGTGGTCGACAAATTCGTTATATTGCAAAGGTAATTGCTGTTTATATGTACATAACCCAATTT
>Ga0209877_1000045_pt1 | contig 15527 bp, 10 predicted proteins | sample GWRWN2_0_30_FD_187232 | JGI IMG/M metagenome (GOLD analysis project Ga0209877, IMG submission 187232) | Riverbed sediment microbial communities from areas with no vegetation in Columbia River, Washington, USA - GW-RW N2_0_30 (SPAdes)... | ecosystem: Environmental > Aquatic > Freshwater > River >... | reverse complement strand
GGGTCTCCTCTATGATCCGGGGATTGTCTTCGTTACCAGGTCGCTTATGTGCGGCGATAACTGCACGTGGATTGAGGGACTCAATTTTGTCGAGTGCAGAGATCCACTCCTGGCGAGTCTTCGCATTTGACTCGACGAGGTAGAGGTGAACGTCGTTGTAGGCAGCATCACCAGCGACCACTAGGCCGACAGAGGGGACATTTAGACAGGTCGTGTGGTCGGTGTCGGTATGGCCAAGTTCCACTGCGACTAAGTTGTGCCCCTCGAGATCAATTACATTTCCATTGAGCTCCTCGGCGATCACGAGCCGGTCCGGGATTTGGCCCGGAAACGCCGCCTTCCAAACCTTCTCAAGGACCTCTGGAGAGACATGCTGACGCATAACTTTCACAACATCAGGCGTTGCGACTGCTCTGGCATTTGGAAAGCGTTCAAGAAGAGCTCCGGTTCCAAACCAATGATCTCATTCTAATGAAGTAAATTCTTGTTGTGCTTAAGAATTTGAAAGCAAAAGAGAAAAACAAAAATATAAAATTCGGTTGTTACATATACCAAGACGGTTTAGGGTATAAAGATATTCTACGTATTACGTTCGAATGGAACGACTATTGGCTCTAACTAACTAATTTATGATTCAAGATCAATGAGGATATAGTATTCAAAAAGGTACCGCTTTCACGCTCAAATATGTGTACCACCATTTCATAAATGTATCAGCCAGTAACAGTAGTAACACATCAGTTAGTTTTCAAGGTGCAATCTCAAGCTCAACATCGGACATTAAGAAAACGGAAATAAAAAGAATCAATTCTGTATTCTACAGGTTATTGACGTATGAAACCATTCTTATCCATATAGCTCTCGCGTACCCATTTTTCCAATTCTCTGTCAGATAATTCTGGCTTTAGCATTTAGGAACTAAATTTAGGATTTTAACTGTCATAAACTCACTTATATTACAATGTGGTCTAATGAGTTATGAGCGAGTATGAAAATATGCGTACAGCTGATATTATCGCTGAAGCCCTGCTTGATTGGAAAGTTGAAGTCATTTTTGGTCTTCCAGGTGATGGAATAAATGGATTTATCGAAGCAATAAGAAGACGGACAGACAAAATTAAATTCATTCTTGTCAGGCATGAAGAATCAGCAGCCTTCATGGCCTGTGCTTATGCAAAATATACGGGAAAATTGGGCGTGTGCGTCGCCACCTCAGGACCGGGCGCTATACATCTTTTAAATGGATTATATGATGCAAAGTTGGACAATACCCCGGTTCTAGCAATAACTGGCACCACTTATTCTGATCTTATGAATTCTAGTTACCAACAAGATGTTAATCTTTTACAACTCTTTTCGGATGTTACTGTTTATAATAACATGATAAATAGGCCTGAACATGCCGAAATGACAGTAGATATAGCATGCAGGTCAGCAATATCTTTGCGTGGAGTTAGCCACTTAACTATACCAATAGACGTGCAAGAGATGAAACTAGGAGGAAAATACTCCAGACATAAAGTACCCGGTCACACTTCAGACTTTTACGCCGACATAACCGTACCGGATAGAGGCCTATTACAAGATGCCGCAAATATTTTGAATTCCGGCAAGAAAGTAGTATTGCTGGTAGGACAGGGAGCTCTTGGTGCGGGAGATGAAGTAATACGTGTGGCAGAAAAGTTGGAGGCTCCTGTTGTGAAGGCATTGCTTGGTAAAGCAGTAATTCCAGACGATCATCCTGTCTGTATCGGCGGTCTAGGGCTTTTAGGAACTGAACCTGCAACAGACGCAATGAATGAAGCTGACATTTTACTAATGATTGGAACATCTTTTCCGTATATCGACTATCTTCCAAAACCTGGTCAGGCAAGAGGGGTACAGATTGATATTAAACCAAATAACATTGGATTGCGTTATCCTGTTGAGATCGGGTTGGTAGGTGATTCTAAACTTGTATTGTCTGAATTGCTACCGTTGTTGCGTCAGAGGGATAAGGAGACAGAGGTCGAGTTTCTTAAATCTAAACAAAAAGCAATGAAAAATTGGGATAAACTATTGGAAGAAAAGAGTACTAGAACCGACAAGCCAATCAAACCGCAAGTCGTTGCAAAAGCAGTTTCTGAAGAAATAGAAGATAATGCAATAATTTCTGTAGATTGTGGTGCGAATACTACTTGGGCAGCTCGTTACCTAGATATAAGAAAAGGAATGAAATTTTCACTTTCAGGTACTTTATCAAGTATGGCGAACGGTTTACCATACGCTATAGCAGCACAGATTGCCTTTCCAGAAAGACAATGTATTGCATTTGTTGGTGATGGTGGACTGACTATGTTGATGGGTGAATTTGCTACTGCCGTACAGTACAACCTTCCAATCAAAGTAATTGTTATCAAAAATAACATATTAGGGATGATTCGGTGGGAACAAATGGGATTCCTTGGAAACCCAGAATTCGGAGTAGAATTTTCTCCAATCGATTTCACAAAATTTGCTGAAGCTTGCGGCGGCAAGGGGTATGTCATAAAGGAGCCATATGAGGTAAAATCTAAAATTCATCAAGCCCTGAAAGAAAAAAAACCAACTATAATTGAAGCATATGTTGATCCATTTGAACCACCCATGCCACCAAAGGTAGAAATGGAATTTGTTAATAATCTAGCTAAGTCATTTGCAAAAGGGCAGCCATATTCCAGGCGGATTGGATTAACTCTGTTTAGGAACCAAGTGCATCGAAGTTTAATGAAAATACATTCACATTCTGTTAAAGAAGACTAAACTTGATTAATTGCTGACTAGCTCCATCTAAAAAAGATATGAATATACGCCAATGAAATACGATAATGTTACTTTATATTTTGTACATTTTTTTGTTTGCGATTCACTCAATATGGTCTTTCATCAATCACTGTGCTCGATGATGAAATAAAATAAGATAAAGCAGATCCCTTTTCTTTATGTAAAGCAAATTAGCGTTATAAGCGACTCGTCTAACTATTCAAATTCACGATGGTGTTCTGGTTTGACATGGACGTTAAGCTGATCTGCTAATGGTCCCTTGATTTCTTTAACATTGTCTTTAAACAATACCATGTCTGTACCTTCCTTTCTGCAATAGATATTTACCTTCCATTTTTCGTCATCTATGTTTGGAAAATCAGACCGGTAGTGAGCTCCTCTACTTTCTTGTCGCATCAGGGCGCACCTTATTATGGCCTCACAAATAACCAGTGACGACTTTACTTCCATAGTTAAAGCAACATTTTCATCATCAATTTTGAATTCTTCCAAAATGTTATCTTTGGAATAAAATTCCCTCTTTAATTCCAAAATTCTTTTCAATCCATTTTGGAGCTTTGTCTCTTCTCTTATTATTCCTGCATTATATTTCATTAATTCTTGTATTTCATTGCGAAAAGTAACCGGTTCCTTAACTATGAAGATCCCTTCATCAAAATCTATTTGGTTATTTATGTTTGATCCTAACAGTGATGGCCCAGTTTTCTGTCTTTCTTCTACTTCCTTTGCCAATCTCGCTGCTTCAGCACCAGCAATTTTTCCAAAAACTACTGTGTCCAGTAAACTATTTCCACCTAAACGATTAGCACCATGGATCTGACTTATTACTTCACCAACAGCAAATAGACCTCTAACCTTTGTTCTACAATTTATATCTACTAGTACTCCGCCCATCGAATAATGTGCAGTAGGTCCAACCTCCATTTTCTCTTTGGATATGTCGATTCCGTCAATATTTTTGAATTGTTCGTACATCGTTGGGAGCCTGTCCAAAATTTTTTCCTTTGAGAGATGGGTTATGTCCAACCAAACTCCACCGTGTGCCGTACCTCTGCCAGCAACTATCTCATTAAAAGTCGCACGGGCTACTACATCGCGTGGTCCTAGCTCCATTCTTTCCGGATAGTAATTTTTCATATACCTTTCACCTTTTGAATTTAACAAAATACCTCCTTCACCACGTATCGCTTCGGTAGCTAGGGTACCCAAAGCCTTCTCGGGCCAAACCATTCCGGTAGGATGGAACTGTACCATCTCCATATCTACTAGATCTGCGCCTGCTTCATATGCTAGAGTCACACCTTCTCCATAGTTTTCAAATATTCTAGAACTACTAACGGCGTAAACTCGCGTATATCCACCAGTTGCAAGTATTAGAGACTTGCATTCGAATATCACGATTTCTTTCTTCTTAAAATCTATTCCACACGCTCCTTTGACTTCTTCTGTTGGTTCTCTTTTTTCATCTACATTCCTTGATTTTAATAATTTTGTGATGTAAACATTGTCTACAATTTCGATTTCCCGCTGAATAACTTGGTCTAAGAGTACGCGAATTATTTCCTGACCAGTCCAATCTTCATAGAATACAGTCCTTCTGTAAGTGTGGGCGCCAAAAAATCGTTGGGTTAATTTACCATTTTTCTCCCTATGAAACCTAGCTCCCCAATTAACTAGTTCATTTACAGAGTCTGGTGCATTCTTGCAAAGTACTTCAACTCTTTCATAATCAGCAAGAAACTCTCCTTCACGTAGTGTATCGGCAGCATGTATCACCCAGTTATCTTCTGGATCCATAGTACCAAGGGCTGCATTGATACCACCTCTTGCAAGTACCGTATGAGGATCTCCTCTCTTACCCTTACTAATTATGAGAACGTTGGCTCCGGTATCATGAGCTTCAATCGCAGCTCGAAGACCAGCAGAGCCACCACCTATAATTAAGACATCGCATGAGCGTTTCGATCCTATGTTCATATTATCTGTCAATTTGGTTGTTACATTGCCAATAGCATAATTGAATCTTTTGAAATACTTTTCAAATTGTTATTATTATTGCATTTTCTTGTCCAAATGCCTTTGAATGACATTCTTCAATGTGTCAGTAACGATGTGAATAATACGAGGATCATCTACTTTAGGTATGATATAGTCATATTTCAAATGATTAGTATCTACTATACTAGCAATTGCACTTGCAACAGATACAAGCATCTCCTCACTCAGAGTTTTGACTCTAAGATCTAATAATGATCGCAATATGGCTGGAAATACCACAGCATTATTTACTTGATTTGCAAAATCTGATCGACCTGTAGCAACGATGCTTGCTCCCGCTTCCAACGCATCTGATGGAAGTATTTCTGGGTCGGGGTTACTTAGAGCGAATACAATTGGGTTACTGTTCATGGATTGAACCATCTCTTTATCTATTAATCGGTCCTTCCCTGATACTCCAATAAAAACGTCAGCTCCTTTGAGGACATCGGCAAGACTGCCACTCAATTTCATAGGATTAGTTTCATCAGCTATCTCTTTCTTGTACGGGTTGTCTATACCTTTAGGTCTGTTTTGATAAATTGCTCCCTGACTATCCGTTACAACGATACTCCTACATCCTGCTTCTTTCAATATTCTGAATATACCATATCCCGCAGAACCTGCTCCCGCTATAACTACTCTTATACTATCTATACTCTTTTGTAGTAACTTGAGGGCATTTAATAATCCTGCAAGGGCGATTAGAGCTGTGCCGTGCTGGTCATCGTGGAAAACGGGGATAGCGAGATCTTTTTGAAGCCTTTCCACGATCTCTAGTACCTTTGGTGATTCGATATCTTCTATATTCACAGCACCAAATACTGGTTGTATCGCTTTCACAAATCTAATTATTTCCTCTTTGTCTTTACTATCTATACATAATGGAAAGGCGTTGATACCTCCTAAAACTTTGAATAATACAGATTTTCCTTCCATAACAGGAAGTGCTCCTTCGGGACCAATGTCGCCCAATCCAAGTACTCGCGTTCCGTCACAAACAATGGCAACATTATTCCATTTTGATGTATAATCATATGCCAATTTTTTATCAGAGTATATTTTTTTGGCAACATATGCAACACCAGGAGTATAGATTAGGTCGAGAATGTCATTCTTACCTTTATTTGAGCTGTCTATGGACACTCTATTGTGAATTTCGATTTTTCCTTTTAGCATTCTATGAAGGTTTACGGCATCTTCTTCTAAACTCAATTAAACAATCAAATCACATATTATGGTGGTCAAAGTATATAGATTGCGATCGGAATCGGAGCAAAGGCAAGGAATACCATCTGCACTTGCAGCCTTAATATATTTAGTAAAAATTTTATCTCCTGCATATTTGCTTGAAAAAAATATGAGTCACCACACTACTTAGAAATGGTAACGATTTTTTGAAACTACAAGAATTTAAGAAAGAAAATTGAAAAATGAAGGCCAACTCACAATTATACACAAGTTTATTGCTCAGAGTAAATCAGAAGGTACACTAATAGAAGGCCTAGAAAGAGAATTATTAGAACATTTTTTCTTCATTGGATTGGAGGAAATGAAGAAGATCTAATCCCACTTGGACGTGATATGTCTTGCGAAATTTGAGGGAAAATATTAGAAAATGGTGCATATGAAGCTGACGAAAATACCTTTTTATGTTTGATGGTACCAATAAATCGTAACAAATATTGGTTCCAGCTCCACAAAGTTTGTATTTATACTATATTACGAGACACAAAATCCACACAGCCACAGGCGATTTGTAATGGCAGGGGCAGAACAATAGCATTCGCATTGAATCTTATATAAGAATCAAATTTTGTCTTTATTCCAAGTATATTCATATATTACAACGATGAAAGATTATCATGGTAAAAGTAGCTGTCGTAACTGGTAGTTCGAGTGGAATAGGTTATGAAACATCTCTTCTGTTAGCAAGAAACCAAATCAAAACATATGCAACTATGAGAAATATGAGCAAGAGCAACGGGTTAAGAGAAATTGCTTCCAAGGAAAAAATCCCACTAAACGTAGCTCAATTGGATGTAAACGACAACTCATCAGTACATAATTCCTCTTGAACAACCTCGCTTACTTCTACTGCGGATCTTCTTGAGTAATTAACCTCCCACAGTTCAGTCGTATTTAATCTAACATATTCTAATTCATCAGGGGCTTTCGCTGTCAAAATTATAGTTTATTATAAAGGAATGTCTCATTATTATCTTTCTACAAGTGTCAAGTAGATGTGATAACCTTTGAGTTTTATGAATAATGGTTTCTACGTTCCATTAGTCATTATAACATGCTATCTTTCGTTAAAGAACTTTGCAAGCTGTTGAACTGTAAACTCCGGCTGCTCTTCCGGAATCCAATGTCCAGTGTTAGGAATTACGCTACCACGCAAATCTGTAGCAACTAAGCGCATTGAATTCAATGCCGCATCGCCAAAACTGCACTCTCCACCTAGGACTAGGACTGGCATAGGAAGTTTAACCATAGAGTATTCTTTGTTTTGTTTTATATCATCAGATAAAGCTCTATAGTATTCGAATCCGGCACGCATTCCACCGGGAGAAGAATAGTGACTGACATATTCATCGATATCATCCGTAATTGCAGCAGGATTACATGAGTACCTATAGAACCAAGTAAGGTATTCCCTTTCGTGTCCTGCAACGAGCATTTCTGGAATATCCCGTACATTATGAAATTGAACCCACCATAAACCTGTAATATTTCCGCCAGGACCTATACCAGCTACAGGAACATCAAGAATAACCAAGCGTTTAGTCTCGTTAGGATGAGCAGCAGCATATGAATAAGCTACCTGTACACCGAAATCATGTCCAACTAAGAATATGTAATTAATTCCATCCACTCTTTTAAGGAATAGAAAGCTTCTGGGTTAATGAAAGAATAATATTGTTCGTCTTCTCCAGCATAAACTATTATCCTCGCTGCAATTACTTCTCCATCGTAATTGCAAAAAGGAACGATATGTTTCCACAGAAAGTAATCCCAAGCTCCTAGTCTTATGCCAGGTGACAGAATAGTATAGATAATTGGCTTTATTCTTCTATCAGGATATTCTAGCAGCTTTCATATCTCCTCAGTATTTGGAGTTCTATCATTGGAAGCATTGATTTGTTTAGCAAGCCCTTTCGTTATTTTTTTCCTGATCGTAATTATTGCAAATCTGTATAGCTAAACCTCGTAGACTGAACTACTTCTTTTGAATTGTATATCGTTGCTGAAACCTGTACAAACTCTATTGGGTCCACTGCAGGAACAAAAAATGTTCACCGTCCTGAGAGCCGGAGACTAGCGCCTTCCTTTTATACTGAATAGTTGAAAATTGCCTGGTGAAAACAAGAGAAAATTTGGGAATTATCGTGATGATAACCATTGGTACCAATGGTTAGAATTATCGTGATAGTATTGTTTCTTGTTAAGATAACAAAACAAACCATTTTTTAGAATTTTCAAGTTGGAACTCCTATTTCTTTAACATCTCCACTCCGGTTCGACATACTTCTATTTAGAAGAATTGCAAATATTACAGATGATAATGAAATTAAAGTAGCAGTAAGAAAAATCATACTATATGACTCTGGAGATGGATACGAAGTCGAAATCCTACCTGATGAATTCGTAATTACCTGATCAGCTTGCAAATACATACCTGCAATCACAGGCCCCACTGATGAGCCTAAGAGATATATTAGTAGATTCATTCCTAATGATATTCCACTGAACAGTTTTGGGGTTGAAGTCAACACGACGTTCACCGAACCAATTTGCATTAAGGCTAATCCAACAGCCACTATGACAAGAACTGCAGCTATTGAGGCTTCTGCAGAATGATGTAAGAAAAGGATAAAGAAGCCTATGGTAGTAACGATAGTTCCTACCATAGTAGGTCCCACATTCCCAAATCTAGATACCATAAAACCGGAAGCTACCGAGAATATCAACGACACTATCATATATGGCAGTTGTACATTTGCTATACTTGATGCATCTCCTCCAAATCCAGCTGGCGGAGGGCTTCGTATCAAGATAGGAAGCGTCTGATACACCACCATTAACGCAGTCAGTCCTACAGTCATGTTAATTATATTTGCATAAAGTATGATCTTATTTTTTAAGATCTTAAAATCAATTAGTGGAAAATTTGTTTTCTGCTCTATTCTTACAAATAAGACTAAAGAAACGACCGATGCAATTGAAAATGATATAATTTGTATTAAATTGCTAAACGTGATGGGCTTTTCCAAAAATTGAATAGTAATTAAAAATGAGATAATCACACACGAGAGTGTAATTGCTCCTTTTATGTCTAAGCTCTTGCTTAGTGCCTTATCATTATTACTAATACTGGTAACAGTCGTATTCTCTGTTAATAGTATATCTTGTCTTACATGAGTAAACCTACAACAAAATTCAGAGGCTTTATTTGAGACATATTGTTGCTCTTTTCCGACACGAACAAACCTAGCAATTATTAAAAAGAGAATTATTGCGATAGGCGTAATGAGTAAGAAAGTTGCCCGCCATCCAAAGTCATCAACTATGATTCCTCCAATTATCAAACCTATTACCGCACCTCCAGATAGTGTAGAACTAAATATGCCCTGCGCTATTGCAAGCTTAGCTGGTGGAAACTTCTCTCTTAGAATACTGAAAGCTATAGGGAACATTGAAATTCCTATACCTTGTATTGCCCTAGCAGTAACAAGAGTAAGAAAATTGAATGCCAGTGAACCTAATAAAAGACCTATTATATAGACTCCTAAAAGTATCAGTAGTACTCTCTTCTTACCATAAACATCGGACAGCTTCCCCGCAATAGGGGTCATAACTGCCCCCATAACTAGTAACACAGCCAATATCCACGACGAATTCTCATAGGATATAGCGAGTTCATGGATAATATCTGGAATTGCTGGAAGTACCATGGTCTCTGCAGACATGGCTATAATACCAAGGCTGCTCAGGATTGCAAGCGTTATCCATGGGGAGGAACTGGAGCGTTTCTTTTTTAGTATATTCATGGAAGTTGACATGAGAATGAGGCAGCGAACCTCCATTTGGAAAGTATATTCACTAAAGTGTAAGCACCACTGGTTGTGTCACTATCAATAATAATGCGATAAGTATCGCCTATCACCGATACACTAGATCCTTTCTGAGTAGATACTGCGGGAATGGAATTACTCGTATTCCCCAGATGTACTGATCTCATAACCAATCCCAGTTGAACTTCCGGCGACTATCACTACTTTATCTTTATTTGCTGACATTTTGTTATAATTCATTTATCTTCAAATTGTATCGATATACTGCAATAAATTGATTTATGTATAAAGCAAGTCAAATGGTCGTTTTTGTCTATCTTTGTTAATATTTGTCTGATTCTTATTACTTATTGTTAAATAAATTCATCTCTTTTTGATTCTCGGTCTTCCTCATTTTGAACAGGCCAAAATAATGCAAGGAACTTACTATTAATTCATTTAGCATGGATATTTATTCTATATATGTAATACAGCTTCTCATCTATTGAACTTGTGACGGTCAGTTGATTATATGATTAATTTTTGATGTTGGAGAAAACCTTTCGACTTGGAATGAAATAGGTAAAATATCGAGATTCAAGAATAATAGGGATCATACCTAAATTATGTCTAGGCACAATTACGAATGCAATATTACGTTCCTAAAAGCGTGGAAAACTGATTCATGTGTCCTAAAAAAAATGGTTAAAATAAATAAAGAAAAAAAATATTCTCCTGGAATATTCTATTTGATTGAAACGTTTCAAGAATTCTCAATCAAAGTATACTTTTGCATCAAGAGGTAAAGATTCCTGAAGCTTTTTTAGGAGGTCTTATCTGAAGGAACAGTTGGAATTAACTCATTTAATTGAACCCAGATTCTTTACAGAATAAGGATCTGGAAGGTTACCAGGATCAAATGCTGGAGAATTCATGAATAGAGCAATCCCAATACTGTGCTCTCATAGATTTCCCTCAATATTTTGTGCCACATCTAGCTCTACTAATGGTAAGCTAAAACTAAATGTCGCTCCTTTACCGTTTGTATTATTGGATCCCGAGATTTTGCCCCCGTGGGCTTCTACTATGCTTTTCGATATAAACAAGCCGAGTCCGGTTCCAGATGAGGAATTTGTGACAAATTTCGAAAATAATTTTGACTCGACCCTTGGATGAATTCCTGTCCCTGTGTCTTTTATGCGAACAATAGCCTTATTGTCATCTTTTACTACGTCTACTGTAATGCTGCCAGCTTGTGTAAATTTAATTGCATTGTTAAGTAAATTAGAAACAACCTGAGTCAGCTTCGCTCTATCGGCATATACTAATAGAGAGTTGGCCTCAGTTTGTTTATATCGCAATTCTACCATGTTTTTGTCAATTTGATTCTCAACATCCTGTATGGCAGTCGAGATGATTTCTACCAAATCGCATTGTTCTTTATTTAATTTTAGTAATTTATTTTCTATTCTTGAGACATCCAGAATGTTTTCTTGAAGCAGCAATAATCTTTTTGCATTGTTAATAATCATATCTAGCAGTTCTTCTTCTTTGGTAACGGGTAAATTATTTTCATGTCTCATAGATTTTAGGAGCTCAGATATACCTAAAATAGGTTGTACAGGAGTACGCATTTCGTGAGCCGCTACGTTGATAAATTCATCTTTCATACGTTCTCTTTGCTGTATTTCTTCATTCGCCGTTTTAAGTTCATCAGTTAAGCGCCTCTGTTCTTCAATATAGCCTCTAATAGAATTAATCATCGAGTTGAAGGAGTCTGTGAGTTCTCCTAGTTCATCATCACTCTTCTGCTCGACGTGGTAGCTGAGTTTTCCTTTTCTTATTTCTCTTGTGCCCTGCGTAAGCTCGGATATGGGCTTAAGTATTCTTGACACTAAATATAGAATTAGGACCAAGATCCCTATATTAAGAACAGCCAAAAAGATCTGCAATATAATCAAGTTCTGTGAATTATTGTCTGCGTACGAGCCTAGAGCTGTTACCAAAATATCGGACGAACGTACCAAGTTTGAGGCAGTTGCTTCAAGATCTTGCTTCAATACTAAAACCGTTTCACGTGTGTCTAGAGCCCCTTGAGATCGACCAATTATATTATCATCTATCAAAACTTTGTAGGCAGAGAAATCTCTTGTTACATTATTGAGGTAATCAGAAAAATCTGATGGAAGTGATTTTATATTTACGCCTGAAATAGTTCCTCCATACGTGAGGGCTTCAATATTTTCTTCTAAGTTATCGCGAGCGGTTTCTAGTTTTAGCTTATCGGATGAACCGTCAAGAAATTTCTCAGTTTGTAATAATGAATTAGAGGTCAGATATCGATTTTTGCCCGCAAGGTTGATTGAATTTCCAATGGAAGTTCCCTGGGACTGATAATATGTCAGTATAAAAAAACTGCCACAGATCAAACCAATCTCAACGATAACTAACAGCGTGATTTTTAAAATAACTTTAGAGTTCGCTCGTCGAAGTAGAGCAAGGACCGGATTCAATTAGATCTCCACTCCTCAGGAAATATCATTTAATAATTGATACAAGTATATTCTTACTTATAAGTAGGCTTCAGACTGTACAGTATATAAAATCTCTTGTTGGCTTTAACTAATAAGAGGATAAAGTAAGCTCCGCTGCACCGGAGTTAATGTTACGACATTCAACTAACAGGTTGTAATGCAGAGAAAAAAGAAATTTAGAATTCCCTAGGTTTTTTGTAGCTCGACTGCATAAACATCCTCATATTCTTCTTGCCTAGCTCACCATTGAATAAACTTGTTCCAAAAGTTCCTTGTTGCTTACGGGTTTCTTGATGAAATGTCTTTCTCCCTTTATAGGGTAGTGTTGTTTGCTTTTTTGATTATCGTAAGTCAAGTAACTCAGAGCTGAGATAAATAGAGTCTTGATGTTCGGATCTCTTGATTTAAGTTGGTCATATAATTCGAAGCCATTAATTTCTGGCATCCTAATATCTAATATCGTCAAGTCATATAGACTTGGTTTGAATTGTTCTAAAGCCACAGTCGGATCTGTAAAGGAGTCTATATCGAATCCATAATTTTCGAGTATCATTTTCAACGTCCTTCCAACGTCTCTCTCGTCATCCACTATCAGAATCCGCTTCTTCACTTGAGCCATTTACACCAATCCTCGCTTACGTTCTCTTTTTTTTTCACAAAATCCACTGTTAAAAATATACTCGTCTAGTAATAAATTTTCGTGCAGTATGCAAAAAAGAGAATAACTAATGGATTTCTTCAGAAGCCTATACGTTTAGACGATATGTATGACGAAGTAAATAACCAATTACTTGCTTATGAATTAGATAAAAAAATATCCTCGCTAATGACTAGCCTTGTTGCTAGTCCAACCGGTCAATACTAAAAATATTTTATACTTTATTGCATTGACTGAATCACACAAATTTATTGGTCACTGATTGTAAGTCTTTTAACTATCCTCATATTCTTGGGGAACTAACATTGAATAAACTTGTTCCAAAAGTTCCTCGCTGCTTACGGGTTTCTTCACGAAATGTCTTTTTCCCTCTATAGAGTACACTTTGCTATTTTCAGTATAGTAAGACTCTACGCTACTTAGTGCTGTGAGAAATAGAGTCTTGATGTTCGAATCCCTTGATTTAAGTTCGCCATATAATTTGAAGCCGTTAGGGTCCGGCATCCTAATATCTAATATCGTCAAGTCATATAGACTTGGTTTGAATTGTTCTAAAGCCACAGTCGGATCTGTAAAGGAGTCTATATCGAATCCATAATTTTCGAGTATCATTTTCAAAGTCCTTACAACGTCTCTCTCGTCATCCACTATCAGAATCCGTGCCAATTAGACCAGCCCTCGAAACGCTACCGAGAAGAGACTCGGATTTAGTATTGTGTCGGATATTGTTATAAGCATATTCAGAATAATGCAGAGGCAATTATTAATTATCTGTCAACAACCAATTGTAGAACTTCCAAAATGACAAGAGTTATCATATACGAGTAGTATGAATCTAATATAAGATATCAGCTGAGCTTGACTACTTACTAATTCTCTTTTTAGATCAGGGTCATTGATATCACCAAACAATTCTTCTTTCTCTTTTTCCTTCTTGCCTTTCTTGAATCAATGCTTATAACAGAATCTTTGACTACAACAAAAATGTTCTCGAATCTTTAACAAAATCTTGCATAGACGCTTCATTTTCTTTTCTTAAATACCGAATAAATTCGCAGTTGACACTAACCAGTTTTTCGTGTAAGCATGCTTCCCCATAATTATTTATTCGTATTGGTAGGTCTTAAGTTTGTACGGGTTGTTCAGCTAGATACTTATTATGCCATGATTAGCGACGTAGAGCACCATGCCGTGATGTCGGACACGCCCGGACAAGATACCGGCCCTGCGTCTCACTCTATAGTTTTAACACTACCAATTAATCATAATAACTACTTTTGATAAATATAAAGAAGTGGAAAGTTATACTGACCGCCGTACTTCATGGCTAGAAAGTTTTTACGACCTTATAGTTGCAATAGTTGTCTTGCAATTGAGTATCAATCTTAGTCATGACGTTTCTATAAATGGCTTTTTTAAATTTGTAGCATTGTTCATACCAGTTTTCTGGGCGTGGATTGGTGTTACATTTTATGCAACAAGATTTGGGACTGATGATATGATACATCGATTTCTTATGCTATTACAGATTGGCGCTTTTGCCTTTATGGCGGTTAATATTCCTGATGGCTTGGGTGGCAATTCAGGTTGGTTTGCTCTATCCTATGCTGCCAGTCGTGCTATACTTATAATCGAATACCTTCGTGCAGGAAGACACGTGCCCGCAGCCCGTAAGCTGACAGCTCGTTATTCCATCGGATTATCGATTTCGACAGGAATATGGTTTGCATCTGTATTCGTACCTCCACCGCTCAGATTCATTCTATGGATTATTGGCTTAGCAGTTGATGTAGGTATCCCATTGTTGTTCACTAAACAGTTTTCAATGCAATTTGCTCCCCATACAAGGCATTTGCCCGAACGTTTTGGATTGTTTACAATAATCGTTTTAGGCATAGCAATTTTAGGTGTTGTTAATGGCGTTGCAACTCATCAATGGACTATCTCTTCCATGGTAACCTCTGCGTTGGGACTTGGAATGACATTTAGTCTGTGGTGGCTATATTTTGATAATCTGGATGGTTCAGAAATTAGGGCACTCCGTGAAAATAAGCAATTAGGAGTATATGTTACCTGGCTATACATCCATATTCCTTTGATAATTGGCTTTACAGCACTGGGTGTTGGTGTGGAGCATGTAGTTCTGAGCAATCAAGGTTTAGCTCTGCCGCCTTCTGCATCATGGCTTATGTGCCTTTCGACTTCTATATGCCTGTCTGCAATAGGGGTAATACAAATAACTTCTGCAAAGAGTAACGTTACTTTAGTTAAATCAAAATGGTCAGAAAAATACAGAGAGGCAATTTACAGCCTAGGGACAGCAGTAGTTGTTCTCATTATTGGCGCTGCTTTAAGTGATACTCTGTTACCTGTTTTCTTTATGTCTATTATAGCTGCAACCTGCATTGCTCAAGTCATTGTAGATATCAGACGTCATCC
>Ga0209877_1000043_pt1 | contig 15828 bp, 18 predicted proteins | sample GWRWN2_0_30_FD_187232 | JGI IMG/M metagenome (GOLD analysis project Ga0209877, IMG submission 187232) | Riverbed sediment microbial communities from areas with no vegetation in Columbia River, Washington, USA - GW-RW N2_0_30 (SPAdes)... | ecosystem: Environmental > Aquatic > Freshwater > River >... | reverse complement strand
ACTCGATGCAGATTTCTGTCTTTGACTTACATTTCCCTGACTCTGACTCTGATTCTCATCCTGTTGCTGTTGACTTACATTTCCCTGACTCTGACTCTGATTCTCATCCTGTTGCTGCTGACTTACATTTCCCTGACTCTGACTCTGATTCTCATCCTGTTGCTGTTGACTTACATTTCCCTGACTCTGACTCTCATCCTGTTGACTTACATTTCCCTGACTCTGACTCTGATTCTCATCCTGTTGCTGTTGACTTACATTTCCCTGACTCTGACTCTGACTCTCATCCTGTTGCTGTTGACTTACATTTCCCTGAGTCTTATTCTCTTCGTCGCCAGAATATTTGTCCTTTAAATAATTTGCATTTTCAAAACAGCGTACAACCTCATAATCACCCAATTTTTGTCCCACCTTGTTTGCCAATGTTATGCAATCTCTTACATCCTCATCCGCATCCTTAAAAATGGCAGAATCTCTAAATTTATCCCAATCCATGTTATTATCGTTCTTGTCTCGATTTTTTATATCATCGACGAAGTCTTGCATATTTTCATAGTGTCTCCAAATTGCTCGTACACCATAGGCTTGAAAATTGGTACCGATAATCGAAGATGTCACCACGGTGGTTATTAAAACTAAAAGAAAACAAACTTTTATCATATATTTACTCCAGTAATTAGAATTGCCTAACATCCCAAATAAACATTTTATATAATATTTTAAGGATATTGTGGTTTTGATATGAAAATATATAGTTTTTATCAGAGTTTTTATTTTTATATAAAAAAAGATAGATTAGATTGAATCATTGCTGAATATGGAAAATATGTCAAAGGACCACGATTCTGAGTAATACAGTGGTACCTCGTTAGTCTTGATCAATGTGCCATACATATTGTTCATTTAGTTCGGAGATTCTTATCTATTTTCAAAACGGTACTGCTAAATTTAATGATCTCTTTATTGGTTTTTATTAATCATTCCAAAATCCTCTCGTAGTAACATATTGTCTTTCTGCATCATAAATATTCTTGTACAAGTTTTCATCATCGACATAATTACGGAGGATACGTGCAGCCGTTTCAACACCTATTCCATAACCAGAAAGTACTGTCAAGGCTTTCTTGCCAAAATTGTTAATCAATGATGCTGTTTTCCAGGCTCTTTCAAATTTGTGATTTTGTTCAGGATTGATCTCTGATCCCTTTAATTTATTCAGAATAATTTTTGAAAGTTCATAATCGGAGGAAAACGTAGTTGTAATTAATCTTGAACCACAAACTTTACAAGATATGGATTCCATTATTTCTCTAGTTTCGACCAATCTTTCCCATTTGCCACATCTTATGCATATTAGACGATGTTTCGTTTTATCTAGTCTCTCCTTTATGAGTTCTAATACTCCGCGCTCAATACTTAAAGGCGAAGACGAAGATTTTGAATGATGTTCTATAATGCTTTGAGCCAGTGGAGAAAAAAGCGACAAATCAAGCCAATGTATTGTAATTTCTCTATTTCTAATCTTTCGGAGAATTTCTTGTGTGGATTCAACATCGTATTTGTCGTGAATAAGTTCTCTAATGGATTCTTTGCTTATTGGCGTTTTGGAATATCTCTCATATATAAAACGAGCCAGTCGTTTATCATAAATTGCGTTCTTGTCAACAAGACCAAATTTCTTTGATACCATCCAAACTCTCCAATTCAGATTGTAAGTATTACTTAAAGACGTGATTAGAATTGCCTCAACATCATATTCGTCATAAAATATTTTCTCAATATTTATTCTGGATAATCTAACTGATGAACTTAACAGAATTCGATAAGGATCTGACTTTGTTTCTACTAGATGTCCGACATATGAAGCAAGAAACGTTGAAAAGAGCGATGACAAAGTATTGTTAATTTTTGTACCAAAAGTTGAATGAACCACGACGGCATTTCTATTGATAACACTTTCTAACACAATATTTTTGGAATCAGGAATTATAGGAATTTTTTGCAAGGTGTTCTTTATCTCGGATTCAACTTTAATATTACTGTCGTTAAGAACCTTATTTCTGAGCTTACCTACTTCCACAGCAGTTTCATAGTCCACTGGTATCATCTCACCAATCCAATGAGGGATATTAATTGGAGACCCAAAAACTTGTTCTACATTTACCTGGAGTTTATTATCATCTACGCTTACTATTCTCCATTGTGTTCCTTTTAAGATAAACACATTACCTCTTTCTCCAAATTCACCAATAAATTGTTGATCCAATGTTCCTATTCTTTTCTTTCTTATGACGTCCATAACTTCAAACTTTACGATGTTTGGTATTGTGGAAATATTTTCAAAATAATACTTGTATGATTTTATCCTTCGTGCATAGGTTTTATTTATGGGATCATATTTTATAATTTTAAAGCTGTCAAGTAGAACTGCACATTGTTCTATGTCAGAGAACGACAAGCTTCTAAAGGGATAAGCTCTTGTTATTATTTGATAAACTTCATCCAGTTTCTTTGGTTCTGATGTAGATATTACGAATCCAATTAGATGATGCGAAACTACATCTAATGCGTCAGTATGGGGGTCTTGTATTTCGATAGATCTTTTCTTCATTCTATTAATTATGGATAGACATTCTAGTTCATCATCACCACTGCTTGCTATTATCAATCCTTTGGCGGATTTAAAATTAACATGCCTGCTCCTTCCAATCCTTTGTACAAGTTTTGAAACCTGTTTAGAAGATCCATAATGAATTACTAATTCTACAGAACCAATGTCTAAACCCAATTCTAGAGAAGATGTGCACACCACGATACTAGTAAGGCCTTCTCTCAGTTTAATTTCTGTTTCTTCTCGTGTTTCTCTTGAAAGGGAACCATGATGTACTTCTATTGGAATATCGTTTAGATTTCTTATAGTAGTACCTATGTATTCAGCTTCATCTCTCGTATTTGTGAATAATAGAATAGATCCACAAATCTTGTTATCCTTCAGATACTTTATTACAAATTTGGCCACGTTGCTTATAGAGCCTTTTAGATATTTTACATCAATGTCATATTTTCTAATTGTGTTATCTACAAGAATGGCACATTTTCTATTGGTTCCACTAATAAAATTTGCAGCATCTTTTAAATTGCCAACAGTTGCAGATAGTCCTATTCTAACCACGTTATGGGAACTAATGTTTTCCAGGCGCTCCAGACTAACCGTCAAGTGAGTTCCTCTTTCATTGCCAATTAATTCGTGGATTTCATCTACTATGACCCACCTCAGATGCTTTAGATATGATTTCAATTTCTCATGGGTAAGGATTATCCCAAGGGATTCCGGTGTGGTTATCAGAATGTGAGGTGGTTTTATTATTAATTTCTGTCTTGCTGTTCTTGTTGTATCTCCATGTCTTATTTGTGCATCTAGATTCCTTTTTTTTGCATAGTTAATTATTCTTCTAAGTACATCATTATTTAGGGCTCTTAAGGGAGTAATATATAAAACAATAATCGCATTGTTGTCGGTCAAATTGATCTTATTATCTCTATCATTTTCTAAGAGAGAAAAAATTGGAATAATTGATGCCTCTGTTTTTCCAGAGCCGGTGGGAGCAACCAGGAGACAATTTTTCATACGAGCAATAACTGGAATAGAAATACTCTGTATCTTTGTCAAATTTTGGAACCCTTCATCTTTGAAGGATTCTATTATCTGTCTTTCAATAACACTCATTCAACTTCGAGATTTTTCTGTGTCTTGATCTTGCTTTGCCTTGACATTCATTTTTTCATATAATATCGTTGCAAAGAGCCCAACAATAAATAACCCAACTGCAATTCCAACTAAAATATCAAAGTTCATCGATAATTATTCTAGACACACATTTCTCATTTATAAATCGATTGAAATATGGGCATGAATCGGGATTAGTTATGAAATGAAAAAATTTTAGCCCTAGAAAATTTTCAAGAAACTTGAAAATTATACTGCCAGGATACAGTGACTAGAAATTTAGGAAAATATTACCATATTAATATTAGTTCAATTGTTTCAGTTGAGCATTCAATATTTAAATCTGAATTTTCTTTTATCCAGTATATAATTTGACATTTTATGAAACATTTCAACAAATAAAGAAAATACTCTTTCTTTGGAGTAGAGCAATAAGAATAAAGTTTTTGCTCGCTTCAATAATAGCTGTAACTAATGGGATAGCCATTAGTTACTGGAAAACTGGTGAATTAGATTTTGGTTATGCAATATTGACTTATTTTGGGATAATTTGTTTGCACATCAGTGTCGATTTATTAAATGATTATTGGGATTTTAAGAGAGGGATAGATACCAATACCAAAAGAACAAAATATAGCGGTGGTACAGGGGTCATTCCCGATAATCTCATAAATTCAAAATTGATATATTGTGCTGGAGTTATTTTTTTAATCTTGGGAGGTTTGATAGGGTTATATTTTGTTACTATAAAAGGTATTATAATCTTAATACTACTGATATTTGCAATTATATCAATATATTTTTATTCCACAAATATAGTAAATGCAGGCCTAGGAGAACTTTTTGTAGCAATTAAGGGATCCATGATAGTACTAGGTTCGTATTATATTCAAAGTGATCAGATTGATTTAACGTCAATTTATGTAGGTATTATTATTGGACTTCTTTCTGCTGTTGTTCTTCTAGTCACATCGTTTCCAGATTATGAAGCAGACAAAAAAAGCGGAAGACGTACTTTGGTTATAGTTATGGGCAAAGAAAATTCAATTAAACTCTTTATCACAATTGTTACAATAACATATGCAATGATTATTGGAGGTTCTATTTTCAATGTAATGACTATTTTCTCAACAATTGCGCTTTTGTCATTACCATTCGCGTTTAAAGCGGCTCTTAAATTGAGGAGATTCAACGAAACTAGTGAATTAGTATCCAGTATGGCCAATACAATTATCTATTCGAGAATTTGCGGAATCCTTTTAGCAATAAGCTTCATCATATAAAAAATGAAAATTGATTTTGAGCTCAATTCTCTAATTAACCGCCTCAAGAGATCGGTCATTAATGATTTGGTGGGATGATTACATGATACTACTAGATGAACCAAACTTTAAAACTAGACTCTCAAAGTTGTTAAGAACAAGTAGAATAGGAAAATCTATTTTTCTCTTTAATGAATTGGATTCCACCCAGGATTACGCTATGACTTTACCAAATTCTGAATCACTTCATGGCACAATAGTTATTGCAAAGATACAAAATATGGGCAAGGGAAGAATAGGAAGAACCTGGATTTCACCGGAAGGTGGATTATGGATGTCTATAATATTTAGACCTAACTTTAGTGTAGATAATATAATTTTTCTTCAGTTTATCGGTGCCCTGGCAGTAGTGAACGCCATACACGAAATTACTAAAATTGATTGTAAATTAAAGTGGCCCAACGACGTACTAATAAATGAAAAAAAAGTATGTGGAATTTTAGTGGATGTTAACCTCGAAAATGAAAATAAAAAAATAGTGATGGGTATAGGCCTAAATGCAAATATTGATAGTTCTTCAATTAATAATTTTCTAAATAATGGTAATCTCAAAGCGACTACACTCAAAGAAGAGTGTGGTAATGATATTGATTTATTATTTTTAATAAAATCAATCCTTGAAAAATTGGAACATTATTATGATGCTCTTCTTAGTAGAGGAAAAACTTTAGAAATTATAGACAGTTGGAAAGAAAAATCAGAAATGTTTGGAAAAAAAACCATTGTTTACGACGGAAATGAGAAGTTTATGGGACACGTAATTGATATAGCCCAAAATGGAGCACTAGTAATGAAATTAACTGATGGCTCAGTAAAGGATATAATCTATTATAGTGATGTCTCCATTCAAACTTAGCTCGTGTTGCTATTGGAATATCCTCAATTTTAGGAATCATTTTGCATCGAATTCATAGGAATTTCTTTCGGAGAATTTTCAATTCCATTAATAGTAATTTAACATTCAAAAACCAGTTTTTTTAATCTTTACGTGATCATAATATACGTTTTAAGACGATTGATTGCCTCTATTGTTTTGTTATAAATTATTCCTGATTCTTTTCTTCTAATGTCATTTCTTTCCCCTCATCTTCCCCTTTTATGTATTTTTTACAATGGCAGGCATCATACTCATTAATGTGATAAACACACCTTCCCTGACGATGGATATCCATCCAGTGCCAACTTATGTCGTGCCCGCATATGCAATTTCTCATCATATATGAACTCAAAATGCATGTCTTATCTATCTTAGTCAATTTTATATTATATTTTATTTTATATTATAACCTTTTTATTTCGTTACTGCAAACTTAATACAAAATCCAATCTAAAATGTTCAATTCGCTATGTAATTTATCAGCCTCAAATATTGTATTATGTCTAATTTATTTTTAATGTTATTTCATTCATCCTAGATTCAATAGTTCACAAATCTATCTAAATATTACTATTCTTCATATTATCTACAACCCAACTTACCAGTTCGATTCTTTTTGCAAGATCACGTCTGTAAATAGTACTATCTATTGGTCGCTCAAGTAATTTGTTTGATTCTTCAATTTTATTCATTCATTCTTTGTTCGTATGCTTTAACCTGTTCCCTGACCTTTTGACGCAACCAATCAATGGGAATAGGTTTTTCGATGAATAAATCTATAATTCCCTATTTCATGTACTTTTGAAATACTTCATCTTCTTTAACTTCGTAAGCGCTAACTACTATCGTTCTAACATTTGAATTGAGCATTTTGATCTTTTTTAGTAGTTCTAATCCATTCAGATTTTGCATTCTGAAGTCAGAAATAACGAGAGCATAATCTTTCTTGTTATGTGTAAAATGCTCCAAGGCAGTTAAGGGATTGTTAAAACAAACAACTGAGATTCCATTAATTTTGCCATATATGGCGTCTTGAAATAGTTCGGTGATATCAAGTTCGTCATCTACGATACTAACAATCCTGTTGTTATTGGGCATCTAGTTACCGCCAAAACTCTCAGGTCCCAATTCCCTGACCTGAATCTGGGACGCTTCTAAACTAAATAAAGTTTTTATGATTTTAAAATTTGAAATACTAAATTTGACCGATTAAAAAATAATAAGTTACAAATTTGAATAATCTGTATTTACATCGGCATTATTCTGTGAGTTTTAACATTGTTTTTTGTATCTCTCTTAGCATTACTGGTTTGACTAAAACCTGTATCTTTTTGTCTTTAAGTATTGGAATTTTTTCTATCTCCTTATTTAATAATTGATAACCCGTAATAAACATAATAGGCATTGAGGGATATTTTTCCAAAATTTTAATGGCAACATCAAGTCCATTTGTTTTCCCAGAAAACCTGTAGTCAATCAAACAGATATCGGGAAACTTCTTGTCAAACTCTGCCATAATGTTATTCGCACTCAAATAAGATGAAACAATGTCATAACCTAGGCTTACTAGATATTCCCTATATAGAGTCAGAAGATCCTCTTCATCTTCAACGGTCGTTACTTTTAACTTCTTTTTTTTGAAATTACTCATTGAATATCGCCTTTGTACTCTTATATCCCTTAGAGTATAAGAAGTTCAACAAATATAAAACGATTAAATCCAATCACCCGATTCATATCTCATCATCTATTGTAACTTTGATCTGCCTTTTAAAATAACGAAGGAGGCAAGTGGCTACCATATAACCAAGATGGAAGTCAGCATGATTGCAAGAAGAAAAATGGAAATGGTTATGAAAGCAAAACTAAACAAGAAATCACCTTAGAAATGGTACGCAAGAAACTGGAATCAATTGGCATTATCATAAACGTAGAGAGGTTGATGGTGGACAAATAACATTGACCAAATGGAAATGTCCTATTTGTGAGTCTATTGTTCAGAAATATACACTTATTTCTGATCACATAGAAGAACATAAACATAAACGTAGGAGTGTGTAAGTAAATGAGATTAAAAAATTATAGTAATATTCCTAACGAAAGAATCAAAGAAATGATCATGTTTGTTAGACCATCCGGAATGTCAAACTTTGATGTGAGAATAAGTAATTGTGTTAAAGGATATAGAGGAAAATCTTATAGTAAAGGAAGTGCGTATCATTCAACAGCAAATCCATTCATTATTGCTAGAATTCCAAAAACAGAATCAATGTTTCCTCATTATGAAACCCACTCTAAACCGGGATATATCAATACTCTTGTATTAAGTAGAGAGGAAGCACTAGTTCATCTTATTGCTCATGAACTAAGACATCTTTGGCAATCTAGACATAAAGGACATAGAGTTTGGGGATCAAAAGGTAAATTCTCAGAAAGAGATGCAGATGCTTACGCCATCAAAATGACAAGAAAATGGAGACGTGACCAATATGTGAAGGAACACAATCAGACTAATCTAATAGAGGAGAGAATAAGTAAATGACTCTAGAAATTCCGCAACAATACACACATTCGGTAAAGATAGAAGATACAGCAAAAGGAATTAGACTATCGGTCCACGTCTATGCCAATAGTAGTGGAGAAGCGATGGAAGAGGCCTTTAACACTTATTTGAAGGCCAAGATGGTAGCAATGGATAATAAGATCCCCCTCGCACCTGTAGAAAACAAATGAATACGTTAACTCTCGCATTCGCAATCCCTATTATTTTTGCAACTTCATTGATGTTAATCCAAGTATACGGCCAGAGAACCATTCCTCCAGGCGTTCCTGGCAACTATTCGTTACAAGATTACGAGAGAATTATACAATATTGTTTTGATCATGCAGACCAAATATTATCGGGGAAAAACCCAGTCCAAGATTTAGTAAAGTCTGGGCTAATTCCATTAAATTTTGAAAATAAAAGTTGTAATCAAGTTCAAAACCAAACCGAACAGTTAGAAGATTTTATGAATCCTCCCTGATTCTATCATTATCATTAAGTGCAATAACTTTGATAACTGGTCTTGTTATTTTGGTGATGAAATAATTGACCAATATTTTATATCATAGAGAGGCAACGTTATCTTATCGGTTAACGCATTAGGGTTCATACTACTTCCATTCCCACACTTTAACCGAGCAGTTCCCTTGCTCGTCCCCTTCGTATTCAAAAACACCAACCATGTTATCAAGGAACGATAACCTTCGTCCACCAGTTAAAGTTGTGCGAAAGAACACTGATCCGTGGAATCTTACTTTTTCTTTTCCTGGGCTTGTAAATCTTCCTATCCCTTGCGCCGTATAAGTTGCCATTCCCTCTCCGTCTTTGGCTGTTATTACTCCCTGTGCATCTGCATACATTATCGGTTCTGCTTCTGCACCCTGTCTCATTACAGTCCAGAATGTTCCGATATCTGTGGCCTGTATTCCCTTGTATTCTCCAGCCATTGTAAAGGATCTTTCTATCTTAGGTCCCTCGACATCTAGAATTCTATGTCCTGTTATCTTGCCACTTTCGTCTTCAATTAATTCTCCTAATACCATGATACACTAGATAATAGACGTGTATTTAAGTCGAAAGAAGGGAACGAGGTTTAAGCGCCAGTTCTAGTCATCGGGTTCTTGGTCAGATTCAACATCTGATTCTGATTGATTTTCAGCAAACTCCCTACTCATAGAAGAAAAGGTTTGATTGGATTGTGTGTCATCGGATAATGTATTGTATTATTAGATTGAGAGGAAGAAATTAATGCAAATGACGGAACCAAAATGAGGGTTAAAGCAATTAATATTATGAACAAATTCATTTTAACATATTTCAATAATGAATCCTATGCGATAATCTAAATATAAAGTAGACTATTTCTGACTCTATTTGACCTTATAAGCAGAATCGAAAGAGTTGTTCAGTTTACACTTTCTTTTGAGTTAGAAGAAACTGCTAAAGGTGTTAGAATCTCCGTACATGTCGTAATTGTAACATATTTAGAAACTAAACAAAAGTGTGAAAGAGAAAAGATATTAGTTGCACCACAAGGTATTTGGATAAAATTAAACTTGTGCTACTAATTGCTAGACTTGCTTTTGCTGTTACGTCATTTCTCAAACTAGTGTTGTAGCAATATACTTAGGAAACAAAAATATCAATGAAATTGATGTTTTAACTTGTTAAATATTATTTCTTTATCTGACATTCCGACTAATGATAATCCCTTTTTGAGCAACTTGTGCGTAAATATTGGACGAAATATTATTAGATTAACAGATAGATCATAGTTGCAAACATCAGACCAGTGCTTCCAAAATCTTCCTGAGATCTTCCTTTAATCCTTTGTAACTATCTAAATTTAGTCTTAGTTGGTCGTCGGCTGGAAGGTTTTCTAATAGTGTTCTTTGTTGTCTGTCTACCATTTTGTCGATTGATTCTATTATATTACGGAGATCGTTCTCGCTCATTTCCAATGCCACTGTCTTATTTTCCTTATCAGCCTGAAGTTTTCGGATCATGCATTAAGTTAACATATTGTTGAAATAAAGATTTGTATTCCGAGGTCCTTGCCAACCTAATCATCTATTCAGCCTTGGATCTTTCTAAATGCTGATCAACAAAGCCTTGTTTAGCAATCAAGTTAAGTCTATCAGAACGTGATTCTATAATCTTTCGCTTCAATCTATAAAATGAATCCCTTGATATAGTAAATCCTTTATCATGTAGATATTGCATAGATTCCCTTTCAGATAAACGCATTACCATTCTTTGTATAATCAAAGGTGTAATAGTATTATTTTTTGACATTTTTCCGCATCATTTAATACTTTTTGTATGCGTCCTTTACCTTTAATAATTTTCTATTTTCTATTTTCTATTATTTTAGTTTGGGATGCCATATGGGTATCTACTTTGGTAACTATTCTACGCATAGGGTATTTCGATTATTATTTCAGTATTTTAGAATCAAAGATTCATTCTTAGTCCTCTTCACCAGAACCTCCTTCTGAGACATTAATATCTACAAATTCTGGTCGATTTAGAGGAGAATTGTTTCCTTCCGTACAATTAAGTTCAAAATCTTCTACGCTTACACTACATACAGTATAGGGCTCTCCATCATCTACCGATAAATTTGGAAATGTTATTGTATAACTCACTTTATCCTCGCCTTCGCTTTCGGGGTTTTCGGCATTGAACACTTTGACCTTCGTCTGATCTTTTACGTTGACTAATGTCATAATGTCTTTTGTTGAATTTGTTATTCCAAATAGACTGACAACCACCTTAAATACATCTTTCGCAACTCCTGATTCTGCTGACACTTTTGCAAATAGACTGATATTTGTGAAAACGATTGTGGCTATTAAACTTGTAATAATCACTGATTTCATAAAATAATAATTGCTTTTCAATAATATAGTATTCGTATCAATGTTCTTAAATATTTTCAAAAATTCCTTTCACCTATTGTTAAAACTAACAAGAGAAGAGGTAATCCATATCATAAAGAGCAATCCAGCCGAGTTTCTAAAGTTACTAATGGAGATGGAAAGGTTTAGCCAAGAAATGATAAAGAGAGGTAGAGGTATCACTAAATAAGATGACTAAATTAGAAAGGAAATGTAAATGTAAATGTATGAATTTTCTACATTTGTAGTAATATTTACTTGTGTTTGTTTTACTATATCTTATCTAAATGCTGCCCCGAGGGAGAGGCATCAATTGAAGGATAGGTAACTCTCTTGTTTCTCTCCTTTGTCTAGCGTTTGTACCTAATCTATTTTATTACTAGAATCTAGCCTCTCTCTAATTACTTACATACGTGTATCCATAATAAGAACATTTAGAAAATAACTAAGTTATTCATTCATTTATGCCTTATTCTGACTAGTGGATTAATAAAGTGGATCTATTTCTCGTATGATATAGGATAATTGTCTTTTAATTTCTTCTTTGCTGTTAGTTTCTGCTGTACTTTCATCGAGTGCTTTAACCATGTCATCTAAAAATGCTTTTAGTGTCGCTCTATGTTCTTTATTATTATAATATTTATTGATCATTACAGCCTTGGTTTCTTTGTCTTGTATCCACCCAAATATTTTATTTAATGCATCTAATTTCAATTGTTCTTGTTTTTTAATGTTATTATTATTATCAGTCGACATTTTACTTTATTTCACTTTATTTTGTTTTATTAGTCCTTGTTTTTTCCAATAGTCCAGCAGGTAAGAAAGCAAGGAAGAAAAGGAATAGGCCACATCACAAAGATCCTGAAATTGATAGAGAAATACAACAACACCGTATTGATGCAGTTAACATAATTTATGATAGTAGCGGTTTGTAATTAATTATCTCTTTATTGGTAAGTTGTTTGTAAGTTGTAATGATCTATTTGAGAAATGGGAACAATTGCAGACGACAGTATTAATTCAAAAGGAGCCTTCCCTCCCGAGCCTATGTCAGAAGGATTTGCATATGTAAACTGTGTTCCGACAACTCGATTGTTGACATCATAAAAAGTTCCTACGATTGTCACAGATGTCGCAGTAGATGGGTAATTATTTTTTATTTCTCCTACTACATGCAAATAACCTAGAGAATCAGCAAACGAGTTATGGCTCAATATTTCAAGTCCGCTGGGATTATTATTTACGGTTGTATTAGGTTTTGATTCCTGAGTCTCATTCATATTCATAAATGATGGTGTTTCATTTACCTGTCCATATGTGATGTTTATCAGACCTAAGGAAACAATAGTTAAAGAAATCATAATTATTGAGAATATTAAATAATAAACCCTCATAATCTGTAGTATAGAGTGATTCATTTAAGGTTTCTCAAGTATTAGACTGTTGATTAGAATACTAAAGATTGCTTAAACTTTTTAGGAACAATGTGTCGGAAAATGAAAATAAAACAAATACAATAACTAATTTTTCAAGTGCAAATACTAGCGACAATAAAATACAAGATGGTTATCTTCCAAAAGATCTTTACGATTAATGTGTAAGTCTTTTAGGAAAAAGTTTTTGTGACATATATAGAAAATGAAAAAAAATTTAATTTATTTTATTTCAAATCCTTTTAATCCTAATCTTCTATCTCTAAATCCCTTATCTCTTCATTTATCGAAAATTTAATATCAAGACCCTTGTCTGGTTCTAACTGGTATTCATACTTTTCATCCAAGTTTAAGGGGATCAATTCAACATTCTCGCCACGGCAAACAGGACATTCATAACTTTCTATCTTAGTAAAAATAGTTGCTGTCCAGTAACACGATTCGCAAAGCGCAAATGAACGATTGTTATAATCATATTTATTTTCTAGAATTACTTGATACATCTCAAGGATTAACTTCAATAAATTATAAAAAAGTTAAAGCCTGATGGGAGGTTCAAAGCAGGGACTATGAACGGAGAAACCGACCCAACCTCCCACCGGTGTACACTGGCAATATCTTCTAGAGAATATGTTAAATTATTTTCGGATTATTCTATTATTTCCTCAACCGTTACTTTCAAAGGATTTTTTAACTTTCGAATTTTTAGGAAATAGAAAAGTTTTTCGTAGTATACTGATCGACCAATCAGTGTTCCAACAATGAGTAAAGGATAAAACTTCTCATATGAGGAATTGAAATGACAATGATACAGGACATGATTGATTAATGTTCGATCATAAAGCGTGGAGAAAATTATCTGATAACGAAATATTTGTATTGAAAACGTGTCCTATGTGTTACAGTTTCAGTTATTTCAAACATCTTTGTCATCACTGCGGGTTTAAGCAATGAGTGTTCTTAGAGCGTTAATAATAATCGCGTCGTAATATAGACAAATAATCCTATTCCATTCTTGTAGTTCATCAATAATCTGTCGATTCTACACTAATACTCTCAAATATTAGACAATTAGCATACGAATTAAGCGTGATTATGTCTATAAAATAGACAATAAAATGGACTAATTTAGCCTCTATTTGGTTTTATTCTCTGTTTTATATTTTACATACATGTTTTAAATAATCAAAGAAATTTTTCTTTGGACACAGTTTACACTTACCAAGCAATACATCTCCTTCTTGTGAGATCTTTCTGCATATCGCTAGAATTTCTATGTAAAAATTATCTATCGTTGTATTCGTATCAATTTTATTTTTCAGTTCATAATATTTCTTTACTGTTTCTTCAACACTCTGTTTTGAGACTAATGAATCAAATATTTCAAGTAAATACTTAATTGATTGTTCATCGCCCACTGCGATGCGACTACCTCTGTGGAGTAAAAGGTGCTTTCTAACGGAAGTGTCGTAACCTTTGTTATCTTTTGTTTTTATGTTTTCTTCATATACAGCAGGGGAAAGAATCGTTTTCCCTTGAAGTCTATATGTTATTTCATTGAATAGAAGCATATTGAATAAGTTCTTATGATAGAAATTCAGGAAGTCTGGAGTATCTGGGGAGTACTCATCATTTCGTGCAATGAAGAAACTCTTAGGAATAGAATCGGATACTATTTTTTCATATTGATTAATTAGATTCTCTATGTTGTCATAAGCACCTATGGCTACTTTTTCTGCCTTTTCCTTTTTACCCCATATACCTACATATCCATTTTTTAGATGTTCTCTGGCTAAGCCAATATTTTCAATTTCCGGGATTTTAGGGTTATTCCTTTGAAGTTTTCCGTTATCATACTTGCAAAGTCCAAATATGCCAGAATCATTACCAAAACCCTCCAAGATTACCTTTGCGAGGACCTTACTATGATCCCTATATTCTCTAAAAAATTGGTTTCTTTGCTTCATATCTTTGAAAGCAGGCTTAATATTCCGACTGGAACAGTAACTGCAAGACCTATGACCTTAAGTACATTTTCCCCCAGATAGAAACCGCTTATAGTTATTAGACCGAAGATTGCCAATAGTCCTAAATAAAATTTCGATTTCATTATTTTTTATCTATAATTCTAAGATTTAAACAGTTGTTGAATCAAGTAATTCAGACCCCTAATTAAAAAAGTGAAATTTCATTAAGTCGAAATCTATTTAAAATATAAAGTTCATAAATTATACAATTGGAGAGTATGAAATGCGACTATTGCAAAAAGCATATCCATTCTCTAAATCAAATTCTAGATATCTTTGTATGCAATGATTGCTATCATAAACTGATTTCTAAAATATACTATCCAAATGCTAAACACGCTTAATTTACCTGCTATCCAATAAAATTAAAATATACTTGTTACTATTCTAACTACAGGCGTCTAGTGAAATAAGTGATAAGTTTCTTTTGAAACTTTTTGACAAAACAGGAGATAAAGAAGGAACTAGATTTTGAATATTATAAATGTTAAACACCGGTGGGACTGGAACGGTATGCCCAAACAGACAGACCATCTCACCAGCGAAGCGTATAACACGGCTTCTACGTAATATATTATTCACAACAAAATATAAAAAAATTTTACTCAAACTGGCGGGAGGTAGTGGTATAAACCTCTGGATAAAATTAATCCCACCAGTTTGAATGAACCGTATTTTACTATTCACAACAAAATATAAAAATATAAACTCAAATTGGGACCAGTTTGACGAGTGCAAATAAAGTTAATTAATTGATATTTGAATAAATGCTAATAAAAATTTAAGATTTTCTTAATGTTACCTTCTAAGTGTACAGATATTTTTACAATAACCCTCTAAGAAATACAAATATTTTTATACCAACCAAATCCGTAAAGAAGTTAATAATTAACAACTGATGGGATGAGTTCTGATGATTGAATGAACAAGAAACAATCAAGCGCCCATCAGTTGTTTCTGGTTGCGTTATAATTTAGTGTACTACAAACTATAAAAT
>Ga0209877_1000042_pt1 | contig 16243 bp, 12 predicted proteins | sample GWRWN2_0_30_FD_187232 | JGI IMG/M metagenome (GOLD analysis project Ga0209877, IMG submission 187232) | Riverbed sediment microbial communities from areas with no vegetation in Columbia River, Washington, USA - GW-RW N2_0_30 (SPAdes)... | ecosystem: Environmental > Aquatic > Freshwater > River >... | reverse complement strand
CTACTGGAGGCAATGGCTTCAGGCCTACCAATTGTGGCATCTGATGTAGAAGGAAATAGGGAGAGCGTTGAAGATGGAGTAAACGGTTTTCTTTTTAGGACAGGAAGCTCAGAAAATTTGGCAGAAAAGCTTGCCATCGTACTCTCTGATCCAAAATTAAAAAAAATGATGTCAGATAAAAGTTATGAAACTTACATTCAAAAATTCAGTACTAAAACGCAAATCCATAATTATTTAAAGATTTACGGTTCATTGATAAAAAAGGCAGAAATTAGTGGGCCATGAAACAACGTCCCAAAATACGTGAGTAAAATCTTAAGGTCAAATCAATAATGATTTAAGACATACCATCTATAAGACGGTAAGAACCATTTATTGAAGAATAAAATGTCTACTGTTCTGCTAATTGACAGCGGTGGACTGGCGCATTACACAGCCTATCTGGCTGTCGGACTCTCTAAACATAGAGACATAATACTTTGTGGATTTTCAGATGAGCTATACAATCTTACTGGTGCTGCCAAGCAAGTCAGAATTAAATTTTACAATATGGGAAAAAGATTACCTACAGGAACCTCGTTAGTATCAAGCGCTTTACGTCCATGGCTACTTTTCTTCCCTTTATTTAAAGCTATAACCACAAAGAAATATGACATAGTGCATATACAAGGTCATTCGTATCTTTTCTTTCTCTTTGTTCCTCTGCTAAAGCTACAAAGAAAACCAATTTATTGGACTATCCATGATGTTGACTTTCGATCTACGAACTCTGGATTAAGAGGTAAACTTGAAACACTACAGGTAAAGTTGCTGTGTCAAAATAAAATGCTAAGTAAACATGTAAATTTCATTATAGTTCATGGCTCTAACCTTAAAGACAAATTAATATCTAAAGGCATTTCCAATTACAAAATATATGTTATGCCACATTTTGATTATGGATACTTGCTATCCTTAAATTCTGGAAAGAATCTGGATAATGCAAATGGATATGTTCTGTTTTTTGGTAAGATAAAACCTTATAAAGGTTTGGATATCCTAATCAAGGCAGCACGGATTGTAAGAAACAAATTAGGGAACAAGTTCAGTGTTGTCATTGCGGGAAAAGGCAGCTTATCATATTTTGATACTTTACTTAGTACCGAGGATCTAGAATATATTTACATACAAAACAGGTTTATACCAGAAGTCGAAATTCCAAGATTGTTTAAAGGATCGAAATTTTTAGTATTGCCATATATAGATGCATCCCAGAGTGGAGTTGTATCTTTAGCATACACATTTTCAAAACCAGTAATAGTATCAAATGTTGGATCAATACCGGAGTATGTAGACCATGGTGTGACAGGTTTTATGTTTGAAAGGGGAGAAATTGATCAATTAGCCAACTATATTACGAAACTGGTTGAAGATAATGATCTTTGCCTTGAAATGGGGAAAAATGCACATAAAAAAATATTAAATGAAATGTCTTTAGATAGATGTTGTGATGTAATTAATGGTCTTTATAATAGTTACAAAATAAACGAATAAGCTTAAATTAGTTTAATTTTGCAAATATGTAACCATAGCGCATGAGTTTGACTTTTCTAGAAATTCTTGGTCTAGTGACTGTTACATGGAAACCGCTTTTTTCTAGTTTTTCTTTTATGTTTTTGTACCCGTAATGGTATTCAATGAGCATGTGACTAAACTTTCGCAATACATTTTCAGGAGTAGAAAGCAGATTATCATATTCACAACCCTCACAGTCCATCTTCAATACAGCACCATAACTTACATTATTTTGATTTAAAATATCCTCTAAAGTCAACAGAGGGACCTTGACACCATTACTGAATCTGGTTAATCTACTAGTAACCGAACCCTCATAGTTCGGGTCTACAGTGACGTATCCGCTATGGGCCGCACATCCGGCTAGTAACATAATGATTTTATTCGAAAAACCATTTAATTCTATGTTTTTTTTTGCCAATTCATAGTTCTTTGGGAAGGGTTCAAGAGCGATTACCTTGTGCGCTCCGCATAAAGCAAAATATATAGTTGAATCTCCAATATTTGCGCCGACATCTATGATTGTTTTCCCTTTTGCTGGGAGGTAATGATACGAATTCTTTACCAGAATAGAGGATGTGTCGCTTTCAACTTTAACTCCGCAGAGTTTCACTTTCATTTTGTTATCATTTAGATAAGGGAGTGACCAGATAGTGATCACATCGTTGGTATAATCGTAGAGACTATAACCAAATTGTGCCCGTATATATAGTTCTAAATTGTTATGAAGCATGGTAACTGAACCGTCTCTCATGACCGCCTGAACTGGATATTTTCTTCTAAGCTTATGTATAATGACCGTGACATAATTCTGGTATGTACGACGATATTTTGGTAACGCCCTAATCGCGTCTAATTTGTGTAGGCAGTACGATAGTTGGCATAGAATTTCATCAGTTCCCGAAATATTCGGTTGCCTCTGATACAACATGTTTGTGCGTGTCATTCTTATACCCAACATACAAAATTATTGCTTTAGAGATAATTAGTTGTATTCTTTATAAGCTTTAACTATTTTCTTGTGCAATCAAGTTCTATCTAAAAAGTTGAATAAATGAGTTTACAAATTGTTTTTGAAGATCGGTATAAGAAATATTCACATTGAATACTGCTGGATCATAATTATAGTTAACCAAATCAAAACCTTTCTTTTTTACGATATGCGCATGACTGAAAATAGGTTCTGTTACACATTTATTGTATAATTAAGTAAATTTAGAACATAATAATTTGGATCCAAATAAATTTCACACAAAACAATTGAGTTCTATAGATTCTACGTCAGATAGTCCCTGATAACTGTGATTATAGGCATTTAAAAAATATATAAAAAGGAAATCGGATTGACTATTGTACCATATAGTTTCTTATGCTTTAGGTTCAGATATATATGAGACGTGTTGATACTATCGATATTGCAATTAACTCTAGGTATTATAGAGGCATTCAAATCACTCATTTTAAAATTATACAATGGACTAGACGAAGTGAGATATAGTGGAATTAGAGAAACACGCATTTGATATTATCAATAAAATAGAGACAAAGACGGCCGTCATTTGCGTTGTTGGTTTAGGTCAGGTAGGACTTCCTACGGCGCTTTCTTTCCTGAAATTGGGTTACAGAGTCATTGGATATGATATCAATGAGAAAATGATCCGAAATCTTGAAGAAGGTATCATCTCATTTGCGGAAAAGGGATTTAAGGATTTGTTCAATAAATTCTTGAAAAGCAAATCATTTACTCCATCTGTATCTTCCAATGTTTTGGGTTCTGCGGATGTCATAATTATTTGTGTAGCTAGTCCACTAGACGACACAGGATTTGCAGTGGACATGAAGTTCTTAACAAGTGCTGTAGAAGCTGTTGTAAAGTACTTAACGACACAGAAACTCATTGTTGTTGAAAGTACATTACCACCCGAAGCAATGAAAAAATATATTATCCCGTTGACTGAGAGTCTTTCTAAAAAAAGGGCTGGTTCAGATTTCCTCATATCATTTTGTCCGGAAAGAATTTCACCCGGGAATGCATTAAGAGAGTTAAATGAGAACGACAGGATTATCGGGGCAAATGATGATAAGAGCTATTTGTCAACTCTTGCGTTATTCAAAAATATAACCAAGGGAAAAATACATAGGACTGATACAACTACAGCAGAAATATCAAAACTCGCGGAGAATTCTTACAGGGACATAAACATCGCATTTGCAAATGAACTTGCAATTATATGCGAACAGTCCGATTCCGACGTTCAGGACGTCATAAGATTGGCTAATACTCATCCACGTGTTAACATCCATAAACCAGGACCCGGCGTTGGGGGCCCATGTCTACCGAAAGATCCGTATTTACTAATTATGGGAAAAAATTTCGATAAATCAATGGTAAAAACAGCAAGATCGATAAATGATTCTATGCCCTCACACGTAGTTGATATTCTCATGAAAACTTTGAACTCTAGCAAAATAAGCAATGATAAGTTAAATGTTCTAATCTTAGGTAGCTCTTATAAACCTGGTGTTAGCGATACGCGATATTCACCAACTAGAAGTATCGTTTCATCTTTAAAGAAAGAAGGATTTCAAAATATAACCCTGCATGATCCTTTCGCAGAGGATACTCTTGGTGCTAAATTTACCTCGAATTTGGACTCAGTTCTAGGTCAGGCTGATTGTGTGATAATAGCCACTGCACACTCGATGTATTCGTCTTTGGCTACGAAAGATTTTAAAAAACATTGCATAATAGTAGATGCAGTCAGACTATTTAATAAGGAAGACTTTCTAAATAGCAGATTAACCTATATACCTCTTGGTGCGTGATTATTAGAGAGTGAGGCAGAATAATTATTGATAATAAATTCTATTAGACAATTTATGGTTGTTCTATTATCTCTTTCTATGATTGTATCGTTCATAGGAACATGGCCTTCTGCTCTGGCACAAATTCAAGAGATAAATCTGATCGATCAAAAAAATATATGGAAGCCATTTGCTGCAGCAATTCTTTCACAAAACAATATCGAATTAAATGTCATAGTCGTGACCGACCACAATGGTACATTATGGAACCGTGCCTTTTTGCAAACACAAATAAATGCCTCAGCAGACAAATCTCCAATCTTAAACTTAGACTATGGATCAAAATCTTACTTGGGAAATGCAACATTTTTTTCAGAGATTAAAGGTAACAGTAGTAATATACTTTGGAACAAATTTCTAAATGATACAAACGGTGTACCAACTAAAAGTGCATTTACCCTTCCTAACCACATATTAAATCAGCCAATTGAATTTAGATTATATCTTGTTACAAATGGACCCGGTGAGCATACACTGGACGTGAAGAGAGCAAGCTTGATCATATCCTAAAACATATAGTCTTTCAGTAACATATGATACCAAACTCGCTTCCTAGTTTTTAGTAATGAATTAGATACTAGTTGCAGAATCTGTACTAAGAATCATAACAATTGCAACTGGAGAAAATAGTATATGCGCAACACCTTTTTTTCTCACATGAATATTATTAGTTTACTTAAAAGTGGTGGACTTAATGTTTCATAGCTAATTGATTCACATTTCCATATCCTAATTAACATTTTACTATATACAAAACTCGATAAATCTTGGGGACAAGCTTTCTAGCATGTCCCTCTTGCATTTATCTCTTAATTAAGATGATAAATTTAATCATGCTTATAGCGGAGTTCATTTTTTCCCTTATATTCTGCAGCGCTAATCCTCAACCACTTCATTCAATGCAGTATACGCCACAGTTTACTCCTGCTGTTAACTTTTTAGCATTAATGTCAATAGAAAAATATCACAAGAATGAATTTCTCCAAGGAGTGCACTTTGTAGGGAAACTAAAAAAATTCACAATGAAATAGTATTTGCCTAAATGGTTATGTCTGAATATCGTTTTAGACTCTTACGAGTTATTTATCAGGAGACTCTCTGCAACATTCTCGTGGGTGGATTTAACTGCAAACTTTACTAAAGATCTAAACTGAAATAAATATTTTAGATTCTTCCAGCCATCGTTGAAGGTTGCCAATTTTCGTTTGCCGGTTCTTTTATAATATTTACCATCTAACTCAAATGCTTTAAAAAATCTAAAGGCAACTATCTTAATTTCTTCGGAGAAAGAAAAGTCATCCGATAGTAAATTAATTGCATCAGCAAATGTCTTGGACATGATCCACATTCCAGACTGTGAATCCTTTACCTTAATTGAATATAATAGGGACGTGACTAAAGACAAAAGTTTGTTCCCAATCCTGTGGGAAATAAGCATGGCATTGCCTTCCATTTTAGAAAATCTATTGACTGTAATGAAATCCAATTTTTTTTCGTTCAGGTAACGTATGTAGTCTGGAATAAGCTCTGCAGGATAAGTGCCATCCGCGTCCAATGTAACTATGATGTCCCCTTTTGCTTCGCTGAAACCTGTTTTGTAGGCCCGGCCATAACCCGTTCTTTTTTCAAGGATTATTTTCGATCCCATTTCGTTGGCGATTTGCCGCGTTAGATCGGTTGAATTACCATCGATAACTAATATCTCCAGATCATAACCAAGCTCAGCCAGCTTATCCTTTGGAATACTATCTATTGTTAGCTTTATTCCTTCTTGCTCATTTAATGTGGGTATTAATACGGATATGGATTTCGGGAGTTGTGTAGAACTCAATTTCCTACCTCCAATTGCACTGCGCTTTTTTGTAGGCGATATTCTATAATTATAGGGTATGTAAACACCGAAATTACCTCAGACCTTCCTCTCACATAGACAACCATTATTGAGATACAGTAAAATCTAAGATATATAGATTTCAAAAAGTTCAAATAATAGTTTACCTGCTTGTGTCGATTATAATCTTTTGATTCTTCAAATTTCATCAAAAAGGTTTTAAAGAATATAAGGACTTTCGATCGTGGTACTATATGAAGTTTGATAAATGGGCGATAAAATGGCAGTTCGATTGATTGACGAGACGATCGTAGATACTACAACTAGGCATTGTAATACTGTAGGCACCGGTCAGTTGAACTTGGTAGAAGTGGTTGTTTTATTTTGCAGAGGCGGTGAATTGTAATTGTATTTGAATAGACTTGTATTTGTATTTTTAGTTATTCTCTTGATCTCTATATCCTACAAACAAACACAGGGAACAACGGATAATGGTGCCATCAAGAGAGAGGCAGATCGCTTTTATGGATCCTTGGTATTTGATAAAAATGGTGTTCCTCATTACAATTATAGTTATACCGGACACAATTCAATCGGACTACAAGGAAGTCCTCATGCTGTATCGCAGCATGCATTGAAACTTTATAATGAATTTACTGAAACCGCAAATGAATCTGCAAAGACACTTTTTTTTAACAATGTCGATTGGCTAGTAAACACCGAAATGTTAAAGCACAATGGATCGTTTTCAGTCTATGAATATTCCTTCCCTTGGAAGATTGGAAATAACACAGTTGAAGCCCCCTGGCGAAATGCCATGGTAGGTGGTGAAGCATTAAGCCCCTTGGTCAAGGCGTTTCAACTTTCGGGTAATAAAACATACCTTGATACTGCAAAGAAGATATTGAACTCATTCTACATTGACGTAAAGGACGGCGGCGTTACATATAAGACCCCTAATTCAGGATGGTGGTACGAAGAATACGCGTCTAACAACTCAACTAAAGAGTATAGAGTTTTGAATGGAATGATTCATGCATTATTGGGCATCAATGAGTATTTCAAAATGACTAGTGATTCAAGTGCTAAGTTTCTTTTCGATCAGGGAATTTTAGCTTTGAAAAATGATTTACCAAAGTATGATAACAATGGAACGTCTTACTATGACAGACTCGGTTGGCCGGCGAATTCGTTTTATGAAAGTTTACATGCGATACAGCTAAAACAGCTGTATGATATGACTCATGAACTCATCTTCAAAACTTTCTACGACAGATGGAATAAGTATAATATAGAAAACTCGCAATAAGAGTGCTTATTACTAAATCTATTACTAGAACAGGGATTATATCTTGAAGATATTTATCAATTCATTGTCCACGTCATACCCACTTACTGCTGATTGTATTTTATTCCAGTTTCTTATATGATGTAGAATTACTTAATCTTAAACCCATTTATGGTCGAATCAGATAGACCTCCTTGGATGTTACCGTAATTAATATTCTTACCGGGCTATTAATCTCGAGAAATTAGTTTCTGCAAACAAGGCAGATTAAAATTGTGATATATCTAATTTGCTCATTGTAATAATATGCTGGCCAATACCTTGAGTGATTACATACACCCTAAACTCTAAGGGCTTGCCCTCAATAATATTTGTTGGAAGTAAAAATGTTTTGTCAGTTGCACTACTTGATAAGTTTTCAAGAACACTATCGAATAGTATCTCGCTGCTATTACTGTCCCTTATTTCAACTGCATAAGTTGCATTTCCCGCACCGGCTTTAATGCTATAGTCCATAGAGAGCAGAAGAGGCTTCTTCAGGTTTAGTTCGGTTTGCAAAAATGCTCTGTTGTACATTTTATTTTTCTGATCTGAGTCCACTTGAATAGTCAGGTTATCTAGCTTCTGGGTGATGTTAGCGTGTCCGAAGGACTTCCAAGTATGGTTTTTGTCAAGGAGATCTATCGTATCTGCGGGCAGATTTAAAATACTCTTCAAGGGACCGAAATTCTGATTAGGTACTATTCTAAATATCGTGGGTTTCCCCATATAATTTGAAAGCACATACATGTAACCATCTGGACCGATATCTATATCAGTAATAGCACCGACGCCCTGAGCAAAGATTATATCGTTAAGTTCTTTGTTATTATCTGCTATGTTATCATTCAGCGAACCGCTCAGTTTCAATCCCTTCCTGTCTTTGTTCAAGTCAAAATGAAATATTTTTCCAAGAGTAAAGGACGCAACAAATAAATCATTTTGATATTTTTTACCTAATTTGTCCGAAGTGAGGAATTTGGCCGCGGTAATACCAATAGGAAACTTCCAGGCAAATTCCGGTGAGCTATATTTGCCCCTACCACCAAAATCTTCCAGTCCTTCTTTAGGACTTGATAATTCATCCCCTTGAATTAGGCCACCCATATTAGAGGATCTATTCTGTATCGGTTCCCATACTCCTTGAATACGTTCCCATCCACTATTAAAACCGCGATGAACCAGGTTTATTTCGTCGCCATATTCGGGTCCATTTTCCGTGTCCCATAGATTACCTGTCACAGGATCGAAATCAATTCCGAAACTGTTTCGTATTCCATATGCATAATATAGTCGCACAGGCATTGATTTACCTAGTATTCCATCGTCTACAGGATTGCCATCTTGAGTTATCCTGAGAATACCACTTCGTCCATCTGGATTTGATTCATCCAAGTTTTGGGCCTTAGTACTAGTTCCAACATAAGTACCACCAAGCAAATCACCTATGGTAGCGTAGAGATTGTTATCAGGTCCTATAGTTACCACGCCTCCATTGTGAGATGGTGAGGGCGAAGTAGGTAAGTCGAGCAAAAGTTTTGGACTGACTAATTTATCATTTTTTAACTCATACTTGTACAGCCTATTTCCGATCGGTTCATTATCTGGTTTACAGTGATACTCATAGGAATATCTATCATCAGGACACACATCACCACCATCGCCCTTTTCAGATTCTGTGAAATAGAGATAAACGTATATTTTATCGTCGTTGTCTTTTGACGAAGCGATTCCTAATAGACCACGTTCTCGTTTGTTTGCTACGTTGACATCAAGTACGGGATCACCTACAAGTGTACCATTAAGAATTCTATAAACTTTACCATCATTCTTGTTTAGGACCAATATATCATTTGGTCCCAAGAATGCCATGCTGCTTACTGGCGATAAATTATTAGCTTCGAATTTAAAGTCTCCTTGAAAAACCATTTCCAATTTTAAATTAGGATCATTGATAACTGGGTGGTCACAATGGGTTCTATCGCATATATTACTCGTAGCTTCTACATTACTGTATGTAAGTATTAATATTATTCCAAATATGATAGATGAAATGAAAAGTTGATACAATATTAATATAGAATTTCTATGAAGATAAATTGACATTTAAACCATTCCATTAGGGATATGAAAAAATAAAATATTGATAAGAGCTATCGGATTCAAATTTTGATCGTCATCGTTTAGCCTTATATTAGTCAACTAAAGAAAAAAGTACGCAGGCCATCTTTGAAAAAAACATTTACCAATTTTGCATATCAACAGGATGTCATTCGAGTGAAGTCTTGCCGGCCGATTACTCTGATATATTACATGTTGATTTGCATTTCTTAAAATGTATTTTTATAAATTGACATATGAATTCAGCTTGAAATTAATGTAATATTTTAAGTGTATTCTATGGTCGGAATGAAGACCGCTACAGGACATATTTCAGGAATTTAATTTCTGCGCCATACCCACTTCCTGCTGAGTGTATAATTGAACATGAAGGCAACAAAGATAGCAACTACTTCACTGTGTAAGTAGAACAAGCCTGCGCTCGTTAAAAGGAACAGCGTTGATAGATTGATTGCTTCTCCTCCCAAACTGCTAGTATTGTACTTCAAGAACCTGAAGAGGGTTTTCGATTTTTGGTAACAATCGACCTTATCTCTAAATGTAATTCTATCATTTAGCAAAAATGCCCAACCTATGCTAGCTTCAATTCCAATAGCAGCCGCTAGAACATAGTGCAAATGTAAATTTACACCCAGCCATGTTAAAAACAAAACAATTCCAGCTCCCGATGATCCAACAAGAGCAAACGTGATGAATCGCCTTACAGATTTGGTCTGCAAAAGCGATCTAACAAAACCATTTTCAGTAATTTCCTTCTTCAATTTAACTAATCCAGACAATTGGTTTATCACAATTTTTGCAATTTTTGACTTCTTGTAAACAACGGTTTCACCCTTTAGTCTTTTAGAGTGTTGGACTTTGACCTCCACTATTTTCAAGTTCTTGTTGCAAGCTCGTACAACAAATTCGGTCCAAAAGCTTTCATTCATATATTTGCATTCAGAAGCTATACATTTTGCAAGATCGGTACTCATTAATTTAAATGGCGATGTAATATCTTCTAGAGAATCGAGATCAAATACGATTGAATTTAATTTTTGGAAGGTTTTGGAGATTACCCTCCTATGCAAATCATCCGATCTAATCTTTCTTCTTCCACTGATAATTACTTCATTTGGATTAGAAATTTTATCCAATCGGTCTTTCAATAGCCAGAAATCCTCAGGTCTAAGCTGTCCATCCGAATCTGAAATAATAACATAGGGAGCGGTAACTAATTTCAGTCCTTCTTTTATTGCCCGAGCATATCCTTTTTTGCTATATGAGAGCGTGGCTTTGAGTGGAATTTTTTTACTCAAATTAATTATAAAGTCCCTTGTATTATCCTTACTTCCATCTTCCGAAAGCACAATTTCAAAGGTACATGCAGCATTTCTTCCGAGTTTATCAAAAACTTCGTTCACAACATCACAAATAGAAGTTTCCTCATTGTGTACTGGCATTAATATCGCAAACTGAGGAACAAAATCATCTTTGTATGTGTTAATTATCAGATCGCCATCTATTTTTGTTGTCACGAATTTTTTACTCTCTTTCTAACAAAAATTCCTTTTTGGTAATTGACTTCACTCTGTTATCGTCCATATACCATTCTATTGTTCTGCGAAGTCCTTCCTCCAATGAAAACCGAGGTTCCCAGTTTAACAGATCTTTTGCACGTCTAATGTCCAAAGCCCTACTTAGCGGACCTACAGGCATCGATCTTTCATATTTTAATTTACGTGGCCTCCACCCAAGAATGTCGAAAATTGTGTTCACAACATCATTGATCTTATATCTACTCCCGGTACCTAGATTTATTGGAGTTCCATCAAAAATAGTCTGTGATGCAGCCATCATTCCGTCCACAATATCTTCAACATAAGTAAAGTCTCTTTCCTGCTTACCATCTCCCCAAATTGGATACGGATCGAGTCTCTGTACCGTCTTTGATATAAGAGCCACAATAGCATGTGTTTCATTTTCTCTTGGGCCATAAGCAGTTACCAATCTTACCGGGCATCCTCTCAAAGCATATTGTTTAATGAATGCATTTAGCTGCATTTCACTCATTAATTTGCCCCAACCGTATTCTATGTCCGCACTCATGTAACCAGCCAATTCTTTTGGATTTGAGTCAGATTCCTTAAGTTTATAGTCAGAGCCCACTCGCGATTGAAGATCATCAGGATATACACATGCGGTGCTGGCAAATACTATGTTGTCGACGTTATTTTGGCTTGCACCCTCAAAAACGTGATGATCTATAGACAGGTTTGAGCAAACGTCGGCCGGATGTTTCTGAATATACCCACGCCCCCCGTGTATAGCAGCTAGATGAAATATTATGTTCTGATTCCTAAATATTTGTTTAACTTCGTTTTTTGCAACATGCTCTAAATCCTTTTTAATGAGATTGATTTTATTGCGAGACTTATCAAGGTTATCAATACTACCACTGCTTAAATTATCCACAACAGTAACATTTGCTCCAGCGTTAACCAAATTGTCTACAAGGTGGCTGCCAATGAAACTGGCACCACCAGTAACAATAACATTCTTATCAACCCATTTTTCTAATTTCTTTCGTAACATTTGTTTCATGAAAACTAAAATACACTTTTAAATTGCTCACAGTGGGAGAATATTTAAGTTTTAAATTTTTATTGATAGATCCAAAACATTCATGTTGAGCAACCTATATATAGTGTTAAAGATTCGTCGTCTGTAGAAATTTGAAATTCTTGAATTTTAAACTCGTCAGAGGTTCGGTGATTGGTTAACTCTCGCTATATCTTTTTAATTATTCCTCTGGCTCTGTCCTGCTTTACTCATTTTTGGAATCTGACAGGATTTCCTGCCATATACATGGATGAGGACATATATATAAGGAAAGCTCTGCACTCTTTACAAGGGGTTCCTTTGGAACCTGACCAGCGTAACCCCGTTTACGGTTGGTTATTTCTGACACTTGGCTTGGGAGGAGTAGGTTATCCTGATTTATTGGGCCCCCAAGGTGATGTGACTGCCCATTCGATTGAAATGTTATATCTAATACCCAGGGTATTAATTGGGATCCTTGGTGTTCTTGACACTTTTTTGATATATATGATTTGTAAGTATCATTATAAGAGCAAAAAGGTCGCAGTTATAGCATCTACCCTTTTTGCGGTAATGCCCATGACTTGGATGACCAGGTACGTCCTACTTGAGTCTATCCAGTTACCCTTTTTGTTATCATCGGTACTTTTTGCAGTCTTCATGGGTAAAATAAGTAACATTTCCAATGAGAAAAACATCAGTATAATTTCATCAAACTTAGTCTCTGGTATCTTTCTAGGATTAGCCATATTTATTAAAACTCCTGCCTTTGCAATGATCCCACTCTTGGGTTTTATTGTTTATAGAAATAGTAAAAGTCTAAAAAATCTGGGGTTATGGTCGATTCCTGTTTTTTTGTTACCATTGATGTCTCCCGTATATGCTGCTTCTTTGGGTATGTTTGATATCTGGTGGGATGGTATTTTTTTCCAGATCGACAGGCAAAATCGACCGCTGTTAGATTTTACTGGTCAAAGCCCAGATAATGCAATAACTGCACTATTGAGAATTGATCCTATTTTGCTAGTTGCTGGTACTATCAGCATTATTTTTCTTTCAATAAGAAAAGATTTGTTAACTTTGTTATGGACCGTTCCATATTTCATTCTTTTTTACTTTCTTGGATATGTATCATTCTTTCACTTTATACCATTGTTTCCAGCATTCTGCATCGCGTTTGCTAAACTGATAGTATCTCTATCAGATAGACTAAACATCAAAAACAAAATCATCAGTCAGGTAACAACATATTCTATAATATCAGGATTAACTATTTTCGGGCTGATTAGCACTATCATACTCATAACAACAAACATTAATTCTAATCACTTCGAAACGGCCGCAATGATAGCTCGATACCTTCCAGATACAGATAATCCTTACTCTAGCGGAAATAGAATGTCAGTGATTATGGGTGAAAGTCGTTTTTACTGGATACTGGAAGGGGTACTTCATAAAGAACATCGGTACACAACATATTGGAACTATAAAACTCCAGATAATAATGGTGAAAAAATTATAATGATAGTCGACGGGACATTTGATCATTGGAAGAGGACCAACACAAACAAAACGCAAGTAAGGGAATTATTAGAAATATATAATAATACGAGAACGATGACCGTTCTCGATGGCAATTCTGATAATTATGATCATGCAAAATACCCTTATACGAGTCTGGGTCTAGGAAACCTTGGAATAGGAAGAGTTGAAATAAGAACAAACTCAGAGTTTTTAGAGTTTTACAACGAATCGTTCATTTCAGCGATGACGAATATATCAAGGTTGGTCCCTAAAAATCAATCCATTGTGAGTTCGGCGCACGACGGAAACATGGTTTTTTATATTGCTCACAAGCTACTGATTCCATATAGCGTCTCTTCAGAAAGATCTCTTCTAAACTATATGGTACGTAGTAATCTAACCTACCTCCTGGTGAATGAAAATCAATCGGCGGCAACACAATTAGCTCCACTATTCAGTCGTGACGGTTTGAAAAATCTTGATAACTACTTTCAAAAGTTAGCTGAATATAATACGGATAGTCATTCTAGATTCCATTTATATCGAATTAAAGATAATTGGACTTTTGGATAATGATACTTCACGCTCTAAACGCATATTATGTATTTGAGTTATTGGCCAACTGGAAAACACAAGTAATTTTACATTCACTAATTGGAATTAGTACTACTATTCTTACAATCAGAAACGGAGCGTTCACCCAAAATATGAACTCCGGAAGGAAATGAATATTTCCCATACCCCCAACCAAATCAGATACCCTAATGAGACTCAAAGCCTAAGTTCCGCTTATACAAGATGTGGCTGATATAATACTCAAATCTTTTTGTATTTAATTAAATTTTTTTTAGGTCGACATTCTAATTATATCATCTCGATGTTTAACGAGACCCTCAGTCCTTTATATTGACCATAGTATTGATCAACTGAATAATTATCTAATTTTATTCATTTACTTGTTGGATAGTAGCCGGCGATGTTTCAATGCCCGGAATTATCCTTTGCAAAGGAACCTTTAAAGTTTTTTTCTCTTTTTTTGAGTGCGTCAATGTTAAAGTAGGATTATTTAAAAGATCCTTTGGTACAAGTTTTATTGAATGTACATATGAATATGCGAATTCCAAAACTTGGATCACCAGAAACAATTAGAATGAATAATAACCTATATATAGAAAGTTATTTTTCCAAAAGGAGGAAAATTGAGATAAAATGAATGAATCGGTAAAAGATATTTTGGTGACTGGTGGTGCTGGCTTTATAGGCTCTTCTTTAGTGCCTGTATTATTAGAGAAGGGTTATCGTTTGATTGTAATAGATCATTTGACTACAGGTAAAAAGGAGAATATCATGCCCTTATACTCTAACACAAATTTCAAATTCGTTGAACTTGATTTACTTGATGTTAGTAAGTTAAAACAGGTTGTAAATGAATGTGACTTAATTTATCATCTTGCTGCAAATGTTGAAGTTAGGAAGGGAGAACTTGATACTGAAATTGATTTTCTTAATAATATTGTCGCGACTAGAAATTTGCTTGAGAGTATGCGAACCAGCGACAAATGCAAAAAAATCATATTTACTTCATCTTCAGTAGTATATGGCGAACCGATTACAATACCTACTCCTGAAGGTTATGGTCCCCTCAATCCAATCTCATTATATGGAGCGTCAAAGCTTGCCTGTGAAGCTCTAATCAGCGGCTATGTAGGTATGTTTGGCATAAATGCAATCATATTTAGATTAGCAAATATAGTTGGGCCGTCTAGCGGTCATGGCGTAATCTTTGATTTGATTAAGAAATTAAAAAAACGTGATAATAAACATCTTGAAATATTAGGTGACGGCACTCAGAAAAAATCGTATCTTTATATTGACGATTGTATAGATGCGTTAGTTCTCGGACTTTATGAATTAGCCTCAAGCATAAAAATATTTAATGTGGGATCAGAGGATCAGATTGACACAAATACGATAGCACGCATCATACTTGATGAACTAGGACTTAACAGAGAAATAAAATATGTAACCAAGGAAAAAGACGGCAGAGGCTGGTTAGGTGATATTAAGAACATGCTACTTTCTACAGATAAAATCAAAAAGATTGGATGGAAAATTAACTATTCTAGCAAAGAATCTGTTTCTCTTACTGTAAAGAAAATCATTGAACAAGACCTGTTATAACAGATCAGACATTATTGTTGTGGCCTGTCCTACATTTACATGCCAATGGCTCGGTAAATAATATTAAATTTTTGAGTATTTTAGACCCAATAAATTGGGTTATGTACATATAAACGGCAATTACCTTTTCAACATAACGAATTTGTCGACCACAATAGCATGATAGCTGGTTCCCTCAGTGATGACATAAATCCTAAACTCCAGTGGCTTACCGGCGCTAATATTTGTTGGAAGTATAAATGTCTTTTCAGTTAAATTTC
>Ga0209877_1000039_pt1 | contig 17742 bp, 21 predicted proteins | sample GWRWN2_0_30_FD_187232 | JGI IMG/M metagenome (GOLD analysis project Ga0209877, IMG submission 187232) | Riverbed sediment microbial communities from areas with no vegetation in Columbia River, Washington, USA - GW-RW N2_0_30 (SPAdes)... | ecosystem: Environmental > Aquatic > Freshwater > River >... | reverse complement strand
ATAGCCGCAATATTTCTAATCAAGTACATCGTTGTATGTAACGTTGCCTTATTTGAATTTGGAAAAAATTGTAATTAATAAAATTAGCTTGTTTGGTAGTAAAATAATGTTATAGCTTATTCTTATATTACAGTCCAATATGTAGACGCTTATATACGTCAAATTGGAGGGAAAATCTATTGACAACTACCTTAGAAATGGTTTTTGACAAGAAATTTCATCAAGTTACTGCCGATTTGAAGAATTTCAGGATTAGAATTAGTCTCAGTCTCAGTAGACATTATGTAAAAAATAGTATCACTAATCTTTTTAAGGATTTCTTATTTAGTTTTACTTGATTGATTAATAGACGGTCACGTTCTGAAATAGTTGATTTTTCCAGTGATGATGATGAACAACCAAAATCGTATTGTAAAAGTTGCATGAAGTATGGCTTTTTGGTTCCTTTGAAAAATAGAATATACCCAAATAATGAACCTATTCCAGTCGATCATGATCACTGGAAGCAATGCCATGAATGCGGGTTAATAGTCCCAGTTTATGAAATTGAAAAAGAATCCTCAATAAAAGATGTTGTTGAAACAATTGATAACCCGTTTGACAGTGGCACATCATTTCTTGGAATTGACTCTAGAACATCAGTAGGTGGCAAGAACGCAAGAAAGAAGAAAGAAAGACAAAGGGCATTAGATGATATAAAAGATGATGAAGTCAAAAGAGAGTTAGCAAAAGGAAACACGTTGATCAGTTATATTGAATATCAACCTCAATAGAATTTGAATTGGATAATAAGATGCATCAGGAACGTCTAGAATATAAAAACATTCTAAAATACTTATATAATTCACTCAAAATTACTATTTAATGATACCTGCAATTTTTATTGCTTCTATCCTACTAATCGGTGCTCTGATACCGACTACAGTAACTGGACAATTATTGAATCAAGTTCTTGCTGACATGGTCACCGGAACCGACGGTGATGACAACCTGGAAGGTTCGGATAATGATGATGATATTGAGGGAAAGGGCGGGAATGACAAGATAGATAGTAAAGGCGGTAACGATAGGAATACTGGAGATAAGAATGAAGGCGATGGTGATGGTGGTAATGATAATATAGACAGTGGGGATGGGGATGATAGAAATGTAGGAGATAACTCCCTTGGTGATGGTGATGGTGGAGATGATGTTATAAACAGTGGAGATGGGAATGATTTCAATAGAGGAGATAACGAAGTGGGTAATGGTGATGGTGGAGATGATGTTATAAACAGTGGAGCAGGGGATGATACCAATTTTGGAGATAACGAAGTGGGTAATGGTGATGGTGGTAATGATAATATAGACAGTGGGGATGGGGATGATAGAAATGTAGGAGATAACCAAATTGGTGATGGTGATGGTGGAGATGATGTCATAAACAGTGGAGCAGGAGATGATACCAATGTTGGAGATAACCGCTTTGGCTCAGGTGATGGTGGCGATGATGTTATAAACAGTGGAAAAGGAAACGATGTTAATCTTGGAGATAACTTTGAAGGTAATGGCGCTGGCGGAGATGATAAGATAAATGCTGCCCAAGGTGATGATGAATTAACCGGTGGCGGCGGTGCAGACAAGTTCAAGTGTGGCAGTGGAGTTGACACTGTAACAGATTTCAATGAAGCAGAAGGAGACAAAGCATCAGGAAACTGCGAAATTCCGTAAGAAAACACAACGATCGACTAAATCAGAGTCTTCGGAATAATTCACTTCCTAACTAAATCATATTATATTGTAGCCTTTTAGTGCTAGTCTTAAAGCATCAAGTGAATCTGAATAACTTGTTTGTTTTTTATCAAGTGAATATTCTTTTGTGGATCGTTTAATTTTTCTCTGACATTTTTCAGTTTTATATAATGGAAAATAATGCAGAAGTTCATATAAACCAAAACCTTCTGTAGGAACTAAATGATCTTACGTTCAAAGACCTTACTTCTCCCTTCAATAGTTCTGTTGATCGGAACGGTATTTGGTGCAAGTGCAACAAACGCAAGTGCAACAAACGCAAGTGCAACAAACGCATTCGCCGATGACCCATTCAAAAATATAGGGGATATTGACGATGATAGTTTCCCTGTTGGCTTTGTTGACAAGATAAAGGTTTTTCCCTATTCCCATTTGAATGATTAAAAATTAATAAAATCCCATTCTTCTTGTTCTTCCGTTTGCCGTTCAAGTGAATTACTGTTTTTAAGTATTCTTTACTTAAATTCAAATCCTTTTAGTGCTAATCTTAATGCGTCAAGTAAATCATCATAACTTGTTTGATTCTTATCTAGAGTTAATTCTGTAGCGTATGCGGTTCTTAAGCTGGTAATCAATTTACCATATCTTGGATTTACTGCAAGAAGTCCCCTTGAAGCCATTAAATGTAAATGACTTAACATTTGTTTATGAGTTGTTGAAAAGTTGACTGGGATTATATGATTATTATGTGGACTGACGTCTTCTGTTCTAGTCCAATTAGTATCTTCAGACCATCTTATTTTCATCAGATTAATCATAGACGAGTTATTCGAATCGCAATGATACCAAACATTCATAAAATTATATTTTTTCCAGATATCCCAGCACAATTGCACAATCTGATTAGGATCTCCTTTCTCTATTAAATGACAATCAATAACACGAACAATATCCTCTTTGACTTCACCTTCTTTAAATTGATTCTTCATATGCTCTAAAAGGACAATAGCAGTTCCTGACGAGGAAAAGCCCCAGTCGACCCCTCAACTCTTCATAGTATACAAAGAAACTGGTATCTCTTCAACAGTATACTTAGTTCCTAATTCAATACAAGTCTGAACGTTTTGCGGGGTCAGGACGTTACCAATGCCCCCTAAATATTTCAGATTAAATTCTCGCTCAAAACTTGCTGATTGCTTTGCCTTCTCTATATCTTCCTTTGAATAGATTTTGCCAAGACCATAATCATAAGGTAATCTTAATTTAAAATAGCGTGGATTTGATTCGAGACGATTCATAAGATCATTCGGTTTGTTGGGCGTGGAACTAAGGATAATCTTACAATTTGATTTAGTTTGATAGGGTTCTATTACAGAAATTAATTCATCTTGGACTGAATCTGGAAAGAACGAACTTTCATCTATCCATATGTAAGAACATTCAAAATAACCACGAATGTCTTTAACTGCAGTTGTTGGAAATACTTTGATCCAAGTGTTCTTTAAAACCAATTCAGTGTATTTTGTGTAAATGTTCAATAGGGGAAAATTGCGTTCGAATAGTTTAGCCATCTTTTCCTTGATGTAATTACCGAATATCTCCCTAGTCCCTGATATGATAAAAATAGATTTGTGATCAAGTTCTGAAGGTGATAATATTTTCCATGTTAGATAATAAAGCATGAAAGTGCTTAAGCCGATTCCCCTTGCCTTTAAGATATTAATATTAGAATTGTTTTCTAGTGCGTCATAAATTAACTTCTGGTATGAAAATATAGGATAATCGACCCCTGCCTTTTGTGGTCTCGCTAAAATATCCACATGACAGCATTTACCATTTTCTATCAAGAGCTCTAAATCATGTTTTTCCTTATCCCAGATCCAAAAGGGTTTACCTAGAAAGATATCTAACTCGTTTGAATGTTCTGATAATAAGGGATTACTAGTATTATATAACGGATAAGGAACGACTCTTTTCTGTTTCATTTTGATTTTGATTATTTGATTCTATCTGTTTTTCCATTACGTATCTTGATGCGTCATAATATGGACTAATGTATGTTTGTAATTCTGCAATCTTTTCCAGTATCAACACTTTCTTGAAATTGTCCTTTTCATTGCGATATAGAGACCACATTTCTTGATTGATTAATTCCAATTGATCTATTCGTTCTAAATGCTGATCTACAAATTGAGTTTTGGCTATTAGGGATAAACGATCAAATCTTGAAGTTTGTATATTCTTTTTTAATCTGTAAAGATGCATAGCACTTATTTCAAATCCCTTGTCTTTCAAATATGCTAAGGATTCCTTTTCAGAAAGTTTCATAACCATTGTTTGAATTATGAACGGTTTGATACCATCATTTTTTATCGATTTTAATCAACCTGTTTGTTAGTTTTTCTAGCTTTTATTATGTGCTTTATCTAAAATAATTTTCTATTTTCTTGTCTGTGGTTGCTTCACTTAGTTACCAGAATAATAAGTGCAACTATTAGAGCCGCACCCACTAAGATTAAGGATAAGATAGCCCACTTCGACAGGTTATGATCATAATGATGTCCTCCTATCATGTCATTACGTCAATCAATATTAATTTGGAATTAATAATAATTTTCTATTTTCTCTGTCATTCATTCACAGTTCTTCCCAGTGATAATCGTCGTTTAACTTAACAATAGTAAAAAAATAAGAATGGAAAGCGAAGTGAACATAGAGTGACATCACATACAGGACACATACATAACATAGTGGCAAGACACGCCTAGAATAAGCGAATTTTTATAAATTCAAACTTTCAATATAATATCATTGGCAACGGGTGGACGCTTTAGATCTTTATAAGCAACTTATATGATACCGATTTTAACGTTTGAGGCGGAATAAATTGAGACTATACACTATTTCCTTGTTTCTAGCACCCTTGCTTCTAATCAATTCTGGGTATGCCGACTCAAATGATCTAATTGGAACATACGAAGGTAAAGGGATTTATAGAATAGAAGACATGTCCGCCACTAAAAAAGGTTCAGATTACAAATTCATTGGATATGTTCATAATATTAGTAACAAGACACTTTATATTTCTGACATTATAATGGAGATGTTCAATTCCAAGGATAAACTTATTCAACTTATAAGAATAGGTGGAGGAATAATCATAGAATCTGGTGAAAAATTGCCTTATAGAGTAATTGCTCATGACGTGAATTTTTTGCACTTGGATCATTATGTTGTTACAGTTCTTAATACTAACAAGTCTCCAGATCAACTTTTCCAGAAGGTCTTTAGTCAAGTGTATTATTTCTTCAATTTTCATCCCTTCGTCACAATTAAAACATTGGAATATCAAGCCCTCAAGGGTTTCATTAGCAGGTAGGATTCCTTTTTACATAGACTGCAAACGTAAGGATAACCTTTAGTCGGTATTTTCATTTCATACTTTACCTCCCCCTCGTTTTGAAATAGTCACCCTAGTCACCCTAAAGGGGGGTTTTGAAGTTCTGTGGGAAAAATAAAATATATGTTTCAGATTTGAAAAAATATTTTTCCCCAAGTTGAAAATCGCAAAAAGGCTGGCTAAGTTGACTATGCCATTTTTGAGCACGAATTTACCCAATTTTTGACCCATTTTCACGCTTAAGCCCCCAAATAGTCATCTTGGGTTTTTTGGAGGTTGTGAGTGCTCTCCTTCATTGGTAACGAGAAAATCCTGTCAAAATGCAAAGGTGGCTAGTTCTAGAATATCACTAGTGATATGGTGATATGGGCAATTGATAAAAATTATCAAATATTTTCTAGAATATCACTAGTGATATAATTAACAATGTTTAACAATGTTTAAGAGAGTTGTCGGGGCAGTATAAGAAATGACCAAACAGAAGAAACTTTTCAACAAAAAGGGAGATTCTGTCGAGATAAAAGAGGACGGCAAAGACGTGACAGTGACAGTTCAATATACAACGAAGGTCGAGCCAACGGTGTCAGCGACTGAGGACAACTTTAATGACCTTGTCTCGGTTTATGAAAGGACAGGCTTTACCGAAGAGCCAAGGCGATAATTCGTTTTATAACTAACTTCAAAATTGATCGTCGACGAAGTTGACTTAACTTTCCCAATACTTTGAAAACTTAATCTTAATCATCAAGTCTTTGCTGTCCATCAGCATTGTCCTTGTCTGCTTTAGCCTTGGCTTCTAATAATTCTCTCTCATACTCAGAGGTCAACCTGATACCTGTCCAGCAATGTGTTTGTTTGGGTTGACCATTGGAATTCTTTTCACCTAAGGTCTTGCGAGTTTCCCCTATCGTTAACTGAGTTTCTTCTTTGTCTATGGTTATCGTAGTGGTCTTCTTGATGCGTCGGCAGAACATATCATAATTTTCAACTGGAATCCTGTATATTGAACAGTAGATACGAAAGACTAGATATAAGTCAGCCTTTGAAATGTAAGTCTCCTCGTTTGAACTCTCCCAGTCAGCGACCTCCTCCATGAAAGCCCTAATAGAGTTATGAGCCCGCAGGTATTTGAGACGCCTTTCTTCAATAGTCTTCTCATTAACATAGATATCCTTGTTTTGTCTGATTTGCCTTAAGGCATTCATCAATATGTTGAATATTCCAGACTTTTCTGTTTCGGTTGTTAACTTTGCTATGAGTTGCTTATCTTCTAGAGCACCTTCGAAGCGATTAGGAAATGTTATGATAATAACACGTCTATTGTATGCGTCACTCATGTCCTCACTCTCTGGAATCTTGTTTGCATTGAAAAATAGTTTAGCATAAAGGGTTGTATCATAAGCCCGTTGATTCTTTCTCTGTATCCTGATCGGTTGTCTTGAACCTCCAGTTAATCTTTTTAAAATGGCAGTATCTCTTATGGTCTGATTACCCAGTTCGTTGTCTACATTCAGATCCTTGTTTTCAAGGTCGGCAAGGGCAAACCTATCCGTAAGCATTTGTGAAAGGGATACATTTGAGACGTTATACTTTCCATGCATCGAACTTGAAACACTCGTGAAAACTGTCTTACCATTTAAGCCGTATCCATAAAGGATGAATATCACTTCAATTGGATAATCCCGTTCAAAGGTGTATGCCATTGCTTCAATCCCAGTCCGTATGTCCCTTTCGTATAGAACTTCATGAAGAAATTCTTCAAACCTTTCTGCCTTTGCGTCCTTGTTGTAAATAATTGGTTTTTGATTGATAGATAGATAGTTGGATGTATGTCCCTTTAAGATATCATTGTCAATGTCATACAATCCATTTTTGAGGTTTATCATGTTAATATCTGCGTCTAGTCCTTCATGTTTGTGATAAGTGCGTCTCATGATATGCCCTTTTATCTGGGACAGTCTCTCATTGTTCAAGTCGTAATTGAACATATTTTCACATTCCTTGGCAATGAGAATTTCCCCTCCTTGCACATAGACACCTTTATCATAATACCAGATTTCTCCAGTCTCTTCTATAGTAATGAAAGTGTATTGCTTCATGATTAGTTCGCTAGCCACTTCAATGATCATCTGGTTTGCATTTGGCTTATCATTACCTTTGAATAGTTTATCCCACTCCTTATCTATGTCCATTATACAAATGACCTCCACGACGAAGAAGGGGCTTCCATCTTGCGAATGACCCATTCTTTTTGTTCATCAGTAGGTTCGTCAAGTTGTGGAATTTCACCCAGTGATTTTAAAGATAATTCGTAAAGTTTCTTTCTGTGGTATTGCTTTATTTCGTCATCTTTGTGTTCTATAACTTGGGTCAATTATCTGCGATCGACCTCCCAATTCTTCGGATCTTCAACTTCGGGTTCGTGACTACTCAACCAGATTTCTTTTAGTATAAAATCATAATCTTGAAAAACCTTAAATCCGTCTTTTCCGTTATTCATTTAATCATTAATCACCTTGTTTGCTGAACTTGGTTGATTGTTGATTGCTGAGTTGCTTCGGTTCTGGGTTGTGCCTGTGGTTGGGCATACCCTTTCTTTTTTAATCATCTTATTTTGAATCCTCCAAATGCAACGCCTTGATTAAAATCCCGTTCTCTGCTTCTTCAACGATCACGTTAGTGGGCTTGTCGATCTTGTATTTTCTTGCGATATTTATCGGAATTATTACGGTTGTGGATAATTTTCCAGAAATGAAAGTATGCGTTATCTCTTTTAGTTTTAGTGACATTATTATCTGAAATATTCAAAACTTATTTATAGATTCGATGGACATAAACCATATCGGTAAAAATGTCAGAGAAAAATAATAAAACACAAACAACATCGGTTAAATCTGGGGATAATTTCAGGAAAATCACAGAAGACCCATATTTTAAAAGTTACCTAGATCAAACTCTTCAAGTAGAGTATTTTAGAAAGAAGAAAAAACAAAAAAAAATAACTGATGTTGAAAATAGAAAAATCAAAAATAACGATGATAGAAAAGTGCGTGTCTTGGACAATTACATATTTGGATCAATGGCAAATTTGATTTACTTTTTTAGGTTCATGTTAAGACACCCTGAATTGATTGATAGATTTGGTGAAGATATTGAAGAATTGTTGGGATTAAAAGAAGATACTATAGGTGAAGCAAAGTTTCAAGGCTTGGGATTTAGTGCACTAGTCAACTTGATACTTAACTATCCTTCACAGCATCTTGATGAATCCTTGAATGATAATCGATTCAATTTTAAACGCCATTTGTTACCAATTTTACAGGATTCTATATACCATCACACTATCATCATTTTTAGGCATCGACAACACGATATGATTTTCAAGATGATGGTTGATAACGATTTTCAACGTGCAAAGACTTGGACGGAATATGTTGATGAAAAGCCTAAACATGCACACAAGCCAATTGGAAGGAAAATAATCATGTCTGAGGGGGTAAAAAAGCGTTGATTAGCATCTACATACTTGACGTTTATTCTTATATTAAACCAAACATTATTTGACTGTTAATGAAAGAATATTTGTAATCTTCTATTTTTATCAACATGTGTATATTTCTTCACAATTGATAAAAAATACATCTTGTTCGTCGCTAAAGATGAGTATCGTACATGGTAGAAAAATACTTGGACTCTTGGAAGGCAATTTTAACCACAGATCTACATCTCATAAGAGTTATGGCGATATTTGCAATAGTCTTCATTCTCTTTTTATCATCATATTATAATATTGTAAGCGCAGAAACCATAATGTGTAAAAACATTAAAAAATCATGCAAGGGAACGGAAAGAACGGATGTGTTAGTAGGTAATAAAAATTCCAATAAAATGAATGGTCTTCAAGGCAGTGACTATATAATCGGACTTTTCGGCGATGATTATCTAATTGGTTATAATGGAACTGATACACTTGTAGGTGGAGCAGGTAACGATGTAATTCATGGAGGTGGAAATAAAGACGGAATAATGGGCAGTACGGGCAATGATAATATTACAGGTGGTTATGGTGCAGATGAAATAATAGGAGGTGAGGGTAACGATACAATATTAAGTGGTAACGGTCCCGATACAATTATTTCTGGACAAGGCGATGACTTTATAGTCGGTGGACATGGAATTGATGAAATAAGTAGTGGAGCAGATGATGACAAAATTTATACTGCAAATAGGAACACTACAGAGTCTGATAGCGCTATAGATATTGTTAATTGTGGAGATGGAAAAGATGAGGTATGGCTCAATACTAGTATGGATGAGGATGAGGTGAATAAAGATTGCGAAATTCTTCACAAGGGATAATGATGTATTATAATTATGTATTGCTTTAAACTACAATTTTCAATTTGAATTTTTTTAAACTCTTTCCTAATTGGTACATATCATTACTGCCATATTAAGAAAAATCTTAGCGAAAGATAACTAAAATGGCTTGAAATCAACTACACCGCGTATATCAAAAAGATCAGTTTGCTGTGCAATATCTAACGCCTTTTCATTCTCTATGTCGTTATAGCATCTATCGTAAAAAGGACATTTTGGACATTTACTTGATTTTAAAGGTTCGGTTAATCTAGGAAGTATCGTTACATCATGATTCTCCAGAGCATTGACAAGCATATTCTTTCTTAGCACCATTTCATTTCTCAAAATTTCTCTTGTTATATCATCTCTGGGCAAGTTAACAGACCAACTTTCAATTCCAGGATCTTTCGCATGGGTGGGCCTAAAGAAATATTCACCGGTTTCATCCTTATTTATTAATCTCATCTCTCTAATATTGTATCTGATTGAAATAATGCCGTTTTCGATACCAGTCATTATGAGATAATAGAGGAGTTGCCTTAGATAGGAACGAAAAGTATAATCATTTATATCGAGTCTTTTGCCTGCAACCGTGTCCTTAAGTTCTATTATTACCTTTTGGCTCGTATTGTCCATTATGTCGGGATGCGCAACTATATCATCCATTTGTAATTCGGCTTGTGCGACACCAATTTTTGCAAGCTGTGTGATAGCAAATTCACTTGACTCACCTCTAACGAAATGGTGTATAGATTCATCACTGATAGGATCTTCATGCGGATAAATACGTGAATAGTATTGTTTTCTTATACAAGAGCTTGGGAGTATGTCTGAAACATGAATGGGGGCCAAACCCATCCTATCCTTTTTCTTCTCCTCGTATCTTGATCTTAGATTATTTTCTAATAAATCTGTAAATTCAGAGTCAGGCCTTATGATAATTGGCATAATTTCCCAGTTACTGTTAGTTTAATCCGCCTTAATAGTTATTTTATTTAATCCAGTGTTTTATTTCCATTCAAAAAAATATTTTATATATTCCATATTAAGAATAGAAGCTACGAAAGAAAAAGTCAAAGTCTTGGGAATTGGAAGCAGTATGAGAAAAAATTCATTTAGCACAAATGCTCTAAAAAACGTCCTTGAAATTATTTCTGTCAAGTACAAAACTGAGGCAAGAATGATTAATTTGTTAGAAACTGAATTACCTATGTATAGGCCAAGCGCTAAATCCGAAAATGAAAATCTGAAAAAGATTACCAGTGATGTAAATTGGGCCAATGTATTTGTTCTAGCCTCACCTGATTATCACGGATCTATGTCCGGAACCATGAAAAATTTTTTAGATTTTTATTGGAAAGAATTTTCGGGCAAGACGTTTGGATACATAGTTTCATCTCACGAGAAGGGTTTAACAGTAATGGATCAAATGAGGACAGCTGTTAGACAGTGTTATGCTTGGAGCTTGCCGTATGGAGTTTCCATTAATGATAAAGAAGACTTAGACTCAAGCGGTCAGATTGCGAACAAGAAACTAAAATCGAGATTGGAAATGCTTGCTAGGGATTTGGTAGTTTACGGAGGTTTGATTTATTGGCAATTTACGCAGGACAAGAATTCATCAGAAATCAATACCTTCGCACATCACTATATTTAATCAGTGAGATAATATAGAAAATGGATACGAGAACTTGTATTGAGATTACTTCCTGAGGAAAGAAAAATACTATACTATTAAGTTAACTTTGTTTAGGAACTCATATTAAAAGTCCAAGTTGAGAAGGATTGCAAGATACTAGGAAATGCTAAGTTTAGATTCTTCAATCTTTGATCAAGGTAAAGATACTCTATCTATATTTTTAGATAAGCCATTCTGGATGTGGGATCATGATATACATAAGAGGGAATACATAAAAACTAATGGACATTGTTGTTTTAATCATCTAATTTCTCTACCTACAAAGGATGATAGGCAATATCCCTTGTTCCGATTTCAAGCACTTATCTTTGAAACTATAGAACAAAATCAAAATATCTGGATAAAGAAGGCTAGAGGAATTGGAGTTACTACTTTTATGATAAGGTATCTGGCTTGGAAAATACTATCCTCATCCGAGTTAGATGATAAATCCATTATCATTGTATCAGGTACCGGGGAGGAATTCAAGGAAAATATAAACATAAAGTTACAGCAGTTATTTGAAAAAAGATTTCCCCTTCTCAGACTAGAATCCAAATATGCGCAATTATGGTTAAAAAAAACATGGATTAAAGTAATGACGACGAGAAATATCATGGACATTAATGGCTATTTTGATGCTGCGTTTCTATTCATAGACGAAGCAGATTTTCAAGATCATGGAGAACAGGAAGTATTGGAACGGGCAATTTCTGAATATAAAGAAAAAAGTAATGGTAAGACAATAATGGTGTCGACTCCTAATACTCCCGGAGGTCTTTTTGAAAAAATAGAAAAAGATCGGAACTCAAAATATGCTAAACTGAAATTGGATTATACCTATGGGCTTGGTACGATATATGATAGAGCATTCATTGAAAAGAAAAGATTAGAACCTGCATTTGAGAGAGAGTATAACCTAAAGTATGAAAGAAGGTAACGTTACTTCACATATCTAGTTTATACCTGAATTAAACCAAAAATAATCAATTGATGTTTTTGTCTTTACAAAAATCGTGGAGAACTATTCATATACATTTGATTTTTGGTTTTTGAAAACTTTTTCACAGTTTGTCAAAATATCAGATAAAGGTTTGGATCGCTCAAATGAAAATAAGGATATTGTATCTTTCACTTAAAATAATTATTTTCACAAAATATGTCTTTCAGTATTCAGTCTCTACGATGATATTCATTTAAATATCAATTTCTTATATTAATTTATGATCTTGCTTACATCAGGTTATAAATCGGACAGAGGACTACTTCGAGAAAATAATGAAGATTCATTTTTCGTTAACGACAAAGTAGGTGTATATATTGTAGCTGATGGAATGGGTGGACATAATGGAGGTGAAATTGCCAGTACTATTGCTGTAAATGCGTTGGGAAAAATTCTATCACAGCATCTTGAAGTGAAGAAAGACAAAGATATTCATAATATTACTCAGAAAGCTCTCCAAGCAACAAATGAAGAAATTATTCTAAAGAAGAAAAGACATCTAGAGCTAATGAATATGGGAACAACGATAGTTTTCTCTGTATTTTTTAAGAGTATCTTTTATTTCTCACATTTGGGAGATAGTAGGGCATATTTATATAGAAAAGAAGGAAAGTTAATTCAACTAACCAATGATGACTCTTTGGTCACGGAAATGGTAAAGCATGGAATGCTCTCTGAGAATGAGGCAAGAACACACAGTTTAAAACATATTGTTACCAAATATCTGGGAGCAAATATTTTTGTAATGCCCGAGATCCAACAATGCCATGTTCGAGAGGAAGATTGCATGATTCTTTGTTCAGATGGTCTTACAAATTTATTAGGAGATGAGGAAATACTGTCAACAGTAAAGAAAAATATTTCTGAAGGACCGCAAAGTGTCTGCAATACATTGGTTGATATAGCCAATAATAAAGGAGGGGACGACAATATTACTGTAATCTTGATTCAAAACAAAGAATGCATTTAGGCTAATGAATCTTGAAATTTAGAAATAGTATCCATCACAAATATGTAAAACTCAACATATGATTCTCATAAAAAATTCCTTTGATTCTTAATTCAATACAACATTGATCAAGAGGGATTTCTAAATTAGTCAATTAACCTTCCGGAGATGATAATAACGTGAAAACATTTCCATCAAGATCCTTTACTAGTGACAGTATTCCACCCCATTCCTGTTTTTCTGGTTTTGTGATATCCACGCCCTTGGATTTAAGCTCTTCATAAGTTGATTGTATGTCTGATGAAAAGAACCAAACGCCAGTGTTTCTTCCTATGGTCTTTTTAGCTAGTTCTAATTCTTCAGGAGACATCATTTGGGAATTTGGTTCCATAATGCTCAAAGTCGATTCAGAATCCTTGGGCGCGACTTCGATCCATTTTCCACCATAAAAGGGAACATTTAATCTAATATCAAAGCCGATTTTTTCTGTATAAAATTTTACTGCTTGTGCTTGGTCCGACACCATGATAACTATTCCACCAATTGTATTAATCATTTCAAATATTATCTAAAGAGAAGAATTATTATAAAGTTACTTCCAATCTTTAATCTTGCTATCCGTCCAGACTTAGTGTAAATTCACTACAAAACAAGTTACTGGAGTAAAATGGATTGGAGTTCTGTTAAACTAATCTTGAATATTAATAGACAATCATATTGTTTCATCTTGTTGTATGACCATGATTGCTTCAATTAATTATTAATTACCCTGGTAGCAGTAATATTGCTGAGAAAATATTGATGGAGAATATGTTTTTGCGAGCTGAAGAAAGTGGCAATATTCCAAAAACTGATGAGGAGATAGAAGATGATTTTGAAGAAGACCTAGAAGATGATTTTGAAGAAGACCTAGAAGATGATTTTGAAGAAAATACAGAAAGTGAATAAATGTTGCGATACATGATTTATCATAACTAATGAATCGTCAACTAATGAATTTTAGATTTTGTAGAATTCTAATAGGAGTGTAAGCATTATAAGAATATGGAATTACCTGATATCGAAACCCAAGCATTAGTAGTAGAATTGATCCTAAAAAAGAGAACTGAAGAATCACTAAAATTGCTTTCCAAGGCTTACAATGTCCAGCCACCAGAAATTGTGGTTGGTACTATAAAAGGGAAAAGAAAAACCGTATATGCTGTATATGTTCAAAAAGAAAGACGTATCTATGTCGTAAATTCGGATATCTACTATAATCCATTTATCATACTGCATGAATTTTATCATCATTTGAGGTATAGAGGAATGGAACATCGGGGTTCGGAAAAAAGTGCAAATCGTTTTGCATCAAAATTCATTGACTCATATCGTATTTTAAAGATAAAGAAAACTGTATCGTCATAAAATTAATAGAAAATGATTACTAGAAGATTAAAATTGAAAAAATGTTAAATCTGTCAGGTGCTCAAGATGTTTCTTTGAAAGGGAATCACTTATTTTCTTTAATTCATTTTTGGCCTTAGCTGAATAAGAAATATACAAATTTTCCATGCGTTCAATAAACTCAACAGATTGTTTGTTGTTTCTCACCAATATATTAAACAATCTATCCTCATTATTCCAATCCATGATATCATCATGTATCTGGTATGCTATTCCGAGTAAATGTCCAAAACTTCCCATGGCATAAATTTCTTCATCCGTGCCTCCTCCTAATAATGAGCCTATTTTCGACGCAGCTTCAAATAATGATGCAGTCTTATTCTCGACAACTTTTATGTAATCATCATCTTTTAATAATGGATCTTGGGTGAGTTTTATCTCCATCATCTCACCTTCGCTCATCTTTGTTGCTGCCTTCGATAGCTCGGCAGAAACCTTCGCATTGTTAATTTTTGTACATAAGTTCAAAATTATTCCAAGTACAAAATCCGCGGTAAGGATACTACTATTGTAACCATATTTAATATGAAATGATGGTTTACCCCTTCTATAATCTTCTTTATCTATAATGTCATCATGAATTACAGATTCCGTATGTAACAGTTCTATTGCACAGGAAGCCAAAAACATGTCTTCAGTTACGTCCATAGTAACTTGCTTATTAGCCGCAATTGTCTCGGCTGACAATATTAGAATAAGTGGTCTTATTCTTTTTCCGCCCTCAGATGCATATCTTAATGGCGTATAAAATTCTGACCAAGAGTAGAGATCTAATTCTCGTCCGAGATATCCGTCAATTTTCGACAAATAAGAACTAAATTGCTCCAAAAGCGGATTAGCTTCAATATTTCTTCTATTCAAGAATGGAATCTAGCCTAAACTAGTGTTCATTTATTGATATTTAATTCTTTTACAAAAATCAATGTCGTACCGATTAGAACTAAATTATTATTGCAAGAAATCCCGATAGAATTTCATAATTGACTTGTTTTCTCTTTGTATGTCATATAGAGGAGGATTATTAACTAATGCTCCGGCCGGGATTTGAACCCGGGATCTGCGACTCGAAAGGCCACAATGCTTGACCGGACTATGCAATCGTTATTATTTTACGATTACTACACCACCGGAGCCACTAGGATGATGTATAATTCACAATAAAATAGTTTACGGACCAAGAAATTAGGTTGTATCCCTCATCTATTTCTAAAATTCATTTGATCTAGTGAGCTGATGGCTCAGAATATTTGTATAGTAAAGGAACCCATTCCCTTCTTTATACTATTTTGCTTCAATTTACCAGTTTGAGAGATTTGAACTTGATAAATCTGGCGATAATGATAAAAAGTCTATACGAACTCTGACACTCTATTAACGGCACAGCTTTTAAGATAACAACCATAAATTTGTACCATTTCGCAGAAGAAGGCCATATAATATTCCCTTCTTCTTATAAAAAATCTATGTATATTCTACCTTCTGATACAATCTAGAGATTAATCAATTATAGTCAACAATAAAAACAATGATGTCTATGTTGAGAACTGAAGTGGAAAATATTGTTAAAAGAAAAAATGGTAAATTACAATTTGGGTTAACGATTCCCCAAGGATGGAGGGGAGGAGATCTTGATTTAGAGGAAGAAAACAATCCAGTCAAGCAATTCGAGTTTTCAAAATCCATAGCCATAACAGCAGATAATCTTGGTTTTGATTCAATTTATGCCTATGATCATCTCATTCCCTTCTTAAACGATGATATAGAAAAGAACATTTTTGAATGTTTTACTTTATTGTCGGCTACTGCCACAATCACTAAAAAAATAAAGGTAGGTCAGATAGTAACATGCAATTCCTATCGAAATCCTGCACTTTTGGCAAAGATGGTGTCGACTTTGGATGTAATAAGTAATGGCAGAATGGAATTAGGGATAGGTGCTGGCTGGTATGAAAAGGAGTATCTTGCATACGGTTATGATTTCCCATCTCACATTGAAAGAATCAAACAATTAGATGAATCATTAAGTATAATCAAGGAGATGTGGACAAAAAGAAGGGTTTCTCTTGAAGGCCGCTATTATAAAGTAAAAGCTGCTATATGCAATCCCAAACCAATTCAAAAACCTCATCCTACAATAATGGTTGGCGGTTCTGGAGAAAAGTATCTTCTTAAGGTTGTTGCAAAACATGCAAACAGGTATAACATTTTCTTTGCGAGTCCTCAAGAAATGAAAAAAAAGATTACCATATTAAAAGATCACTGTAAAAATATTGGAAGGGACCATAAAGAAATACAATATTCTGTGGTGTTACCATGCATAATCATAGAATCAGAAGAGCATATCAATCAAATTCTAGCCAAGTATAAGAGAAAGGATAAAACAGTGAAGCAATACCTTGACTATCTTGTGGGTGGCATTACAATAGGAACTCCCGAAAAGATAGTTCAAGGATTAAATGAGTATATTGACTTAGGTGTAAGTCATTTTATAATATATTTCAAAGGTTTGAATAATTCGGTCCTAGAATTGTTTAAATCAAATATAATCGATAAAATATAGTACTAGGTTAAAGTAACGATAACATTATGACCATCTAAAACTAACTTGATGATAATGTTTTGTGATATTACCTTTATAAGATAGTAATGAAAGAATTTTAAATAAAGGAAGTTTGGTTTCTATAAAAACTTTGAGAATCGCTTTCCCGCAATTTCAGCAACCAAACAATAATCTGTATAAATAGACTAGACTAGGCTAAGTGAAACATCTGAAAAAGGCCTTTGACTTCTACAGCCATTCAACTTTAAAACTGAGGAATTAAATTCAAACATTAAAAATACAAAAGGATTGATAATAGTAAGAAAGGGACTTTACTAGGTTTAAAGTGGTCGCTTCACCGTATATCCCTTATGAATTCAAAAATAATTAGAAAGCAGATTTTGAATTGAGTATCATACTGGTTACTCATCCCTTAAGAACAAAAGAAATTACGAAATCAAAACATGGTGAACCAAAGACCTCGTCCATATTGCTAATATCCGTAACAATAATTATGGCAATTATTTTGTTGACATATGCAGGAATGTCATACACAGAAGGCATGAAACAGCACACTACATGTCGCGATAAAATAATAGGATTTGAACAACGTGGAATGTATCCGAGTCCAGGG
>Ga0209877_1000037_pt1 | contig 18130 bp, 21 predicted proteins | sample GWRWN2_0_30_FD_187232 | JGI IMG/M metagenome (GOLD analysis project Ga0209877, IMG submission 187232) | Riverbed sediment microbial communities from areas with no vegetation in Columbia River, Washington, USA - GW-RW N2_0_30 (SPAdes)... | ecosystem: Environmental > Aquatic > Freshwater > River >... | reverse complement strand
GTAATGTTATCACAGAATTAGCTGATTTATATTAGTTATTAGTTACTATTTTATAACTTCCATTTGTATTTGTTTTTTACTAATTTAATAATTGAAAGAATTGATTAAAGATTAATAGATGCCTTCAGTTTATAGCAAGTATGTTCACGCTTGAATTATCTTAAGCTTAAGAGGATCTTAGGTAAGAAAATCTATATCATTGCTCTATTACTGATTAAGGTAATGTTACTTTGAATATCTTCTTTAAAGATTCTATATGACTTGGATCTATATTACTAATCGGTATTTCTTTTCTTATTAATTCCCACGCATCATAGAAATTCATCTTAAAATATTTTACTAAAACACCTAAAGCGATTGCATTACTTCTTGATCGACCTGCTTCACAACATATTACAACTTTATTCCCTTCGTCTAGTTCACTAGTGACTCGTAGTATATTTAGTTCGTATTCTTGTTCTGAGTTTCCTAAATCGTTTAACATTCTAACATCAATTATCTTGAAATCATTGATATAACCAAATTCAGCATCAATGTATTTCATATCAATTTTGGTGTTTGTAGCAGAACCATTAAACCCATGAACAGCTAAATTATCTAAGAGTTTATACATTACCAATCTATCCTTTTCTTATCTCTATCATTCCTTTTTTCTATAGCTTTTCTTTGCAAGTAATAATGGGTCTATCTCTTCCTTAGCATTTGTATTAAGTTTTCTTATATTAGGATAATCTTCTATATTCAACAATGCTCATGGTGGAAGATTTTGTTGTCTTAGCTGACACTATCGGTATTATTGCTGGAATATTAGTACTATCATCCTTCATTCCTCAACTACATAAGGCCTATAAACAAAGACGATGTTAGATGTATCCATTTATTTAATGGGTGTTTTAGCAAGTGGGTTGTTCTTATGGGTCATATCTGGCATAATAAGGGAGGATCCTGTAATAATAGGTACCAATGTATCAGGATTTATTCTAAATGTTATTCTACTGATATTAAAATTAAAGTATGATAAGCTGCACAAGTAAAATAGATATAAAGGTAAATTTGGTCACCTTAAAGAGACCAAGGTAAGTTTCAAAGACTTTGATTTCTAAGATAAAATGAAAACACAAACCTTAGCGAAATGATAATTATACAAAAATAGAATACAAGAGCTTTTGAAAATGATACATAGACTATCTATTAAATTAGTAACAGATTTCACGTTTTACAACATTTACAAGAAATATGTTAGAAACGTATAAATTTTATATCGGGTTCGGTGGGACAGATAACGCTAGAAATGCGATTTAGGAACCCTTGTAGTTAATGGGCTTGGAGGTTTGTGAATCATTTTTTACATATGAAAAGGGCTTATCGGTTTACAAAGTACTATAAATCGTCAAATTAGACTGCGGTTAATTGGCTAACGACTTAAACTTTACTACGACTAGATAATCAAAAAATATCTTTCATTCTTTCTGCCGAAGCCATCATCTCAGCCATCATCTCTTTCCTCATTCTTTCTGCCGAAGCCATCATCTCAGCCATCATCTCTTTCCTCATTCTTTCTGCCGAAGCCATCATCTCTTCCGTCGCTTTTTCAATAGCAATATTTGCTTCCTTATTGAGTGTTCCACTCATCATAATGAACGATTTTGTCATTGCTGTCGCCATTTCTATATTCTGTTTAACTTGATTAGTAGCCATTTCAAAATTTTGCCTGAATTGATTAGAACCAATTTCATAAGCCATTTCTATATTCTGTTTGAATTGATTAGAAGCCATTTCTATACTTTCTCTGACACGTCTGGCTAAAGCATCATTATTCTTACTCATGTAAAATATTGTAGAGAAAGCTTATTTAACTGATACTTTTTGAATCAATAGACTTAGGAACGATTTATCATATTTGATGTAAGTCCAAAAAAAATTGTTTGTTTATGGACAAAAAGGAATACGTTTTTGTGCTTGTCGTTTATCCTATTTTCTTAATTAGTACCATTTAGTACCCTGTTTGAGCGTAAATTAATTAATTATTTGGGAATATTACCATTTAAAACCTATTTTAATTAATTCTCCCTTCATCTTCTTAAAATGCATGCGTTTGTATATGCTTTTTTATTTGTTTCGAGGGAATTTCCACAAGGCAAAGAGGGCAAGTACTAAGTTCGCTTTTAGATTGTTCTTTATCAACTTCCACTTTAGAGTTTGTATCTTTCACTATATCCGTATCTGTACATGTATCTGTATCTATATATCTGACCCCCTCTGACCAACATAATGTTATTGGTTTGAGTGATACTATTGATATAGTACGATCTTTAACTGTCTTAAGGAATATTTCTCTTAGTTTTCTATATCTCTTGTTATCTTCAATTGTTAATCTTCTATTTCCAAGGTAGTCTCTAATTTTTTTATCATAATAAAACCCAATTATAATTTTATAATATCTGTGACTTATGACACATTTTGATAAATAACTAACTTTACTTACGGGATCAACGTATAATAAAATAGAACGTTTATAATCTTATGAGTAATAATTTTGAATATTTCTGTATTTTGATATTGTATAAGGATGTTTTTGATATTAAAAATATGGAAAGATGTCAGACAATTATATTTCAAAAGATGCTCGATGCGAACTCAAGTGCTATGCTTTGATTATCCACAATGTTGGAAAAAATATATAATTAAGAATAATAATAGTTGAAAATGGAAAAGTTATGTCAAATATGTAATAAAAGCAACGGATTTTGATACTACTCACACAAAGGAGATATCAGAATTGAAATTAACCTAGATTTAATGCAATAGTAACGAAAAAATAATAGGCAAGAACCGTAACTTTTTCAATTACTCTGACACGTTAAGACAAGTTGTTCAGAAGTTCTATAAGAGGGGATGATGATGATGCTGATGGTAGATGATAATAGTTCTGGAAATTTAGAGGTGAAACAAGCGCTTAATTTGGAGACACTATCTACAGACGCCTCAATCAAGCGTAGTCACGACTTTCTTCTCGAACACCTAAGAACGAGCCTATCACTAACTATTATGTATGTAGATCTAGTTGGGTCGACTGGGATGAGCATGAAACTACCAGCGGAGAAGCTAGTCACAATATTTAGAGCTTTTTCATACGAAATGTCCTCTGTAGTCGAGAGTTATGATGGATATGTCCTGAAATATGTCGGTGACGCCGTCATAGCATTCTTTCCTTCTGCCTCAAACAAATATCTTACATATGACAAGGCAGTTCGATGTGCAAAATCAATGATTACAGTTCTCAAAAATGGAATTAATCCAATCTTAAGAAAAGATAATTGTGCTGAACTACAGATAAAAATTGGTATGGACGCGGGTGAAAGTGTCGTTGTTCAATATGGGTACGACAGGAGCTCACAAATTGACCTTCTTGGATATACAATGAACATAGCAGGAAAGATAACTTCCTTGACAGGTCCGAACAAGGTATCTGTAGGCGAAGATATCTATAAATTGTTACATTCCAACACACAGGCAGAATTCCAAGAGTCATCAAGCCTAGTAGATAAATGGAAATATCTTGACACTGACACGGACAAGATTTACAAAATTTATACACTGAAGTAGGTTATTGTCTCAATGCAGCGATCAAAAAATTGCAATTACCAATAAAATAAATTTCAGTTCCCTGGAAAATAACATAACAAGTGGTATGATGAACTATCAGAGATAAGTGTAAATAACTATCTATTAGATAAGTGTAAATAGCTTCTAAAATGAGTTTCTTTCAACGCTAATTGGGGAGGCGAATTAATCAAAGAATGTTGAAGATAAAAAACGATTGGGTAAAATTTAAATAATCTGTTGGATTAATTAAACCCGACGGGACTAATTAGTTATAATTAGCATGGAATTTGTAGAGACCATAGATGAAGATGAATTAATCAATGGATCCAGCAAAGTGATTTCTGTAAAAGGTAAAGATATTACATTATTTAGTATATAAAGACGAATTAATCAAATTCTTCATGTCGATAAAAGGTAACGTTAAAAAAGAAAATTTAGTGTCACGAACACCATTGAATTACTATATAGAAAAGAAAAAAATGCTCTATATGTTGCAAACCTGCAAATTTTAACTGTGTTAACTATTTTGGTAAAGATGTTTGGCTATGTTTTCATCATTTGAAGAAAGATAAAGGTACATTCGACTCACTCATTTTCTTTCTTCATGTCTTTCTTTGAGCCAAATTCTTTATTGATAAGGTCTCCTATGTCAGTAAAGGACATTCTGGCAACCTGAGCTATTTGACGGCGAGTTTTTCCCTGTCTATATAAATCTAGTACCAATTGTTCTCTATCTTCTCGTGTGAGGGGAAAATCTTCGCTCATAAATATTATTGAGCATACTGATTGATAGAACTTTCTGTTTGATAACAGTAATCACTGTTACTGACTTGTTATCTCACCATGGTTTATTGTTACGTAACCCTAGAATAGGAATTAGCATTGTTATATCTGATATTTTTCCATAATCATTGAATTCACAATTATTAGAAGACTACCTCCACTAGAGATGCAATTTAGGTACATAAAAAATATCATTAAAAATGAAAATTGTAAAACGTTCAGTAACGATACACCGTTGTTTTCATTTTAAATTAAAGATATGTTGCTAAATAACAAACATATTATGATGATTCTATGTTAATTCAAAACAGTGCAAATAATCGTACAACCGTTCTTGGCAGAAATTGATTATAGAACTCTTAATAGTTTAGGCAAGGATATATCGAGAGAACTTGGGAATATCAGAGTGACTGTTGCAACAAACACTGCAATAAATATTCCGAAAACCACAGCTAATACTTTTGTCGGCATGTCCGACAATATAAAATGCATAATTTAAGTGTCTCGTAATTCATTACAAGTCTATAGCTATAAATTTTTCTCGTTGGAGTTATCGTCATTTGATGACTGGATGATTCACGACAATTCCCGTTTTGTTTATAGACAGGTTACCATTCTTTTCTGCACTCGTTATCTAGAACAGATTTCAGAATCTTTGCAGAATAATTGTCTTTCCATGTTGCTGTATTTATATGAAGGGGCAGCCATTATCCCCTGGCTTCATACTCAATACAGGAATTTGAAAACCAAACGGCCCTTCTACTGAAATTCCATTAGTAAACACATAAGCCTGACTAAGAGATGATTCAGGTATTTGTGATAGTAATGGAGAAAAGTTGACCTTAAATCCTAGAAATTTTGTTTCTCGTTGAGCTACCATCTCATCCGACCTAATCTTTACCATAATTAGGAACTAGACTCAAAGATAGAATTTTTTTCATATTCTCTATATTTTATACTTCATTTGTACATGACTATGAATATATGACTGTCCGAGAAATAGATGGTGGCGAATATACTTGAAAGCAGCAGTATACAGAGAACATAGTGAAGACCCTAGACAGGTGGTAAAAATTGAGGATATTGATACGCCGAAACCCAAATCCAGCGAAGTCCTCATTAAAATCGAAGCGGCGTCGTACAATTATAATGACCTGTGGGGTATCTGGGGCAAACCAATCAAAATTCCAATGCCCCACATATCAGGAAGCGACGCAGCCGGAACAGTCGTGGAAATAGGAGAAAATGTCTCGGCAAACATCAAGATTGGAGACAGAGTGGTTGCGCATCCAAACCTGACCTGCAGGGTATGCTACGAATGCACATCCGGAAGGGAATATGACTGTTCCAGTAGGAAGGTCTGGGGTTTCCAGACAGGCCCACTCTGGGGTGGCTTTGCACAGTATACTCAATTGCCAGCTGTGAATGTAGTCAAGCTACGAGACAACGTATCATTCAATGACGCGGCAGCAATTTCGATGGTGGGTATGACCGCATGGCATATGCTTGTTACCAGAGCCAAGATACGCCCAGGACAAACAGTCCTAATAATGGGTGGAGGAAGTGGCATGGGTATTGCTGGAATACAGATAGCCAATTTATTCAACTGCCATGTAATTGCTACGGCTGGAAATAAAGACAAAATGGACAAGTGCTTACAGCTTGGAGCAGATTACGTAGTAAATCATCGTGAATCTGATTGGTATCGGAAGGTGCGTGAAATAACTAACAAGCAAGGTGTGGACGTTGTTTTTGAGCATATTGGCAAAACTACTTTTCCACAAGAGCTAAGCCTATTGAAGATGGGCGGTACGCTTGTATCAACGGGGGCTACTACTGGATACGATTCAACGATTGACCTGAGATATCTGTTTTTCAAGGGAATCAATTTATTGGGTGCAACGCAGGGAACCAAAGCTGGATTAGAAGAAGTAATACGATGGGTGAGTAAGGGAAAGATAAAGCCTGTAATCGATACCATTCTTCCATTTAGTAGGATGGTTGAAGGTCATGTGAAGATGTCAGAGTCGCAGCTATTTGGAAAAATATTAACTACTCCACAGAAACTCTAGAGGGTATTCAGTAATGAATTTCAGGTTTGGAACCGCAATAAATTGTATTGATGGAAGAACTCAGGAACCTGTAATTGACTTCATGAAGCAGAAATATAACATCGATGGAGTTGATATGGTGACATTTCCCGGAGTAGACGGAATTATTTCCAGTAGAAAGAATTCAGACAAGATCGAGCTAATACGTAGAGCAGTTTCCATATCGATTGAGAAACACCACTCACACATTATAGCAGTTATAGGACATTTTGATTGCGCTGGTAATCCTGGAGATAAAGAACATCATTATGCACATATACGAAAGGCAGTGCATGAGGTCTCCTCATGGAATTTCGACGCGGAAGTTGCTGGATATTATGTCAATGACAAGCGACAGATAGAGGAAGTAAATAGCTGAAATTTGACAACATAAGGTTCGTTCATTTCAATATTCATATTATAAATAATTCCTGGAAAACTGTCCACTCTAAGTATTGATTTCGCCTATATTCACAGTGGGTTCAAAATATAGAGCACTAGCGTTATCAGTCCCACCGAACCCGAATCACAAAGCACTTACTCATCTAAGTAATTGGGTCTAAAATCATGTCAAAAATGATTCACAGCCGACCAGCATTCAGTGGCATTGATAAGACTGGTTCGATGTTCATGGTCGTGATTCTGTATTGTTCTGATTGGTATTTGTTATTAAGGAATATTCGTCACTTTGAACATTGATACCTATTGACTTAATTTGCTTAGGATTATCTGTATAGAAGGAAAATTCGAATGGTGCTTTTTTATTAGGACTAATTATATCCGGCTTTGTGTATATATAGTCGACATCCATCACTTTGTGATCCTTGTCATAAAATATCCCCGAGACTTTCACCGAATGGGCGTCAACTTGACCTTTATTCAGTACTTCGCCCAGAAGCCTAAAGCTATTCGAATCTTTGGAATTTCTGTCCACACTCAATTGCAGCGCCTCAGGTTTGTCAACATCGGATTCCTCAAAAGTGGATGTTAAAGTATATTTACTGTTATTAGGCAACTTTTCGTCTAAGAAGATATCGAATCCAGATCTGGTGCCTGGTTTTATATGGTAATCGCTAGCGTAAGTTTGTCCTGTTGCCACAAGTACGCCGTTCTTATCGTACACGCTTGCTGTTATGCGAACATCTTCAATAGGATATGTAAAATTATTAAGCACTTCACCCACTATGGTGTCCGAATGTAATGCAGAATACAATATATCAGGTTTTGGCTCAGCATCTTCGCTTACCGTCCTATTAAATAATGGCGACGAGAGATTCTCATCAGTTGTAACCTCAATTTGAGCATATGTTGAATTCATGGATATGGAACAAAAAAATAAACCTAAAGCAGCAAACAATGTACAGAAAAAAATCGACATTAAAAGTGAAGCGATAGCGAAATTTTGCGTATTAGCCTTATTCCTTATCCTGTATGATTGATGGCTAAAAGTCTCGCAATCTTGACCCTTCCTTGTATCATTCGCCATCTTGATACCTTTTATACGAATACAAAATAGATAAATTTAATGTCTGAAAGGATTGTTCATTAACTGGTTACTTTTCTTTGCTCTATGCAATACAGCGATTTGGTTTAATCGTATCCAATCCGTCATTAGAGTTAATTACTTTGCTATTAAACTTAAGTAAATTCCAAATAGGATTCCTTGATATTCAATACATGCAAATTATTGCTATCCTATCAGACTATGATGGGACTTTATCTCCGATCAATTATTCAAATTCTGACAATAAAACTAGACTACATACTAACCATCGTAATCAAATAGAATTGTATAGAGTCTTATGGGAAATATCTCGTAAAAGAGCTATTGCTATAGTTTCTACAAAAGATTTTAATTTTCTTCATGATAGAACTAGGTTTGCAAATATTCTTTCATGTATGATGAGCATTGAAACTATTGTTTTAAAACACATCGATTCAGATACATGTTACATAAATCGTTGTGTTCAGAGATCAAAGCTAAATGTAGATTTTAAAATTCTTCGTAAGAATTCCCAAAAACTAGAATCTATAATCCAAATGGTTTCTTTGAATTTCAGGAACGTATCTATTAATAGAAAAGTAACATTTAAAAGTAATTTATTAGGAGGTGTTACTATGGATTGGCCTCACCTAGATAATTGGAATTCGATAAAGAAGAAAATTGAACAAGCCGTCCTAAGAATAAGTAACGAAATTAATGATAGCTCTAAATATCCATTGTTTGTGCAGACATACTCAAGTCATCCTTTTGTCGATGTATATTCTACAATGTGTTCAAAAGAAATAGCATATGATAATATATGTAAAATAATCGATAATTCAACTGTTAACAGGGTTAAGAATAAAAATATTCTGTATTTAGGGGATTCGGAGAATGACAATCCTGCATTTAGAAAAGCAGATGTCTCGATAGGAGTTAGGTCAGATGAACGATTAAATCCAAAACTTGACTGTCAATATCTAATTAATTTTAATCAACTACCAAAATTCTTGAAGAAGCTTTTAAAAAACGACTTTGATTTTTCTGAAAAGCTTCTTTAGCAAATATTTTATCATTTTTAAATTATTTTTGTCAGATAATGTCTACTTCATGAATAGTTACCAAACCATTATCATCAACCATCATTTTTAAATCAGGCAATAATGGCTCTAGCGTTGTTTTTATATCGTACATGGGGAAATGTTGTTGTCCAGTGAAATAGATAAACTTTAAGCCCTAAATGATTTCTTTAACTGTTGGAATATCTAATTAAATAATAGATAGTCGTCAATATAGCTCAGGTAAAGATCTGTGAATATAAATCTCAGCTACAATATGACGAAGGCCTTGACGAAGGGCATAATTATGGCTGCCATTACCGCAATTGCTTATCTTGCTATAGTAGTAATAACAACTCCAAGCCTTCTACCTGCAGTCGCACTTAAAGCTGCCTTTGCTATCAACTCATTAGTTATTATTGGCATTTCAGTTGGAGTTGGCACACAGATCTTTATCTCCAGTTATGGTAAAAGCATGGGATGTAGGTCGGATAAGAAGAAGAAAGGAGTTTTTGGAGCTGGTTCGGGAAGCACAGCTATCAGTTCATTCTTCTCATTTTTTTCTCTGGTCCCATTAGGATGTTGTGGAAGCTGGTTGTTGGTACTCTCTTATCTTCCATCAGTTTTTGGCGGTACATTGTCGGTTGCTTTAGTCCAATATTCAAGACCACTTTCTTACATGGGTCTATCCATAATACTCGGCTTCGGGGCACTTTCTGCCTACAAACTTCACAAGGAATTAAAGCTAAGGAAAAAAGGTACCCAAAAGGTTCAGGAGAGATCCAAGATTGAAAGTCGATAAACTGCTCACAGGGACAAAGCCAAAAAGGATAATTGTTTTTGTTATTCTAATTGCCGCAGTGGCAACTATAGTGGTAACGAATTCTGGTTCCTTTTTTAGCCGTAATTCTTCAGAGGGAGGACGACTTAGTGGTGATAACATTGGAAATGGTGAATCCAAGCATATTGTTCCTCTCGACAAGATAGTCAGTGGTGGGCCTCCACCAGATGGGATCCCGTCTATTGATAATCCTAAGTTCGTATCCATAGCTGAGGCTGATAAGTTTTTGCAGAACCCTGACTTGGTAGTCGGTCTTAACATAAATGGTGATATTCGAGCATATCCTGTTCAGATTTTAGTTTGGCACGAGATTGTAAATGACAATATTAAAGGCTCTCCTATCGCCATCACGTACTGTCCGTTGTGCTTTACTAATCAGGTCTTCAACCGGACAATAAATGGTCAAACTATAGAATTCGGTACATCAGGTAAATTGTATAATAGTAACCTTGTAATGTATGACAGGACAAGTAAATCACTTTGGAGTCAGGCTTTGGGAGAAGGAATTGTAGGAAAGTATGCGGGCGTCAAACTGGAAAGGATTCCATTTGATGTAGCTTACTGGAAGGAGTGGAAACAACTTTATCCAGATACTAAGGTTCTTTCAAGGGATACTGGTTCAACCAGGCCTTATGGCGCCGATCCATATGGGAACTATTATACTAATAACGACTTGTTCTTCCCTGTTACCAATAAAGATGATAGATTGGGCCTCAAAGAAATCATAGTGGGACTTGAAAACGGCGGACAATATAAAGCATATAAATTGCAACAGATCGAAGACACCAAGGTAATAAACGATGGCATTAATGGCAAGTCAATTACGTTGTTTTCACTTAATCCGTTTATGGTGAGGGTGTTTGATAGCACGCTGGACGGACAGAAACTGGACTTCCAATATGGTAAAAATAGCAGTAAGATAACAGATAAGCAAACCGGAAGTGCATGGAATTTCGAAGGTATTGCCACAGTCGGACCAATGAAGGGAAAGCACCTTACACGTTTACCATATGACGAAGGATTCTGGTTTGAATGGGCAGCTTTTCATCCAGAAAGTGCGTTATATTCGGGCTAATTCCAGTCCTCATGGGAGAAAATAAGGTATCAGTTTAACTGGGAAAGAAAAAATTGAACAATTAAACCTACTTTGAAATAGATGTCGATTAAGATACAATTAGTTGATTGGGAGAATTCCTATCTCCGCTAATTGTCTTTGGTCTAAAAGATTGATAAAATCCTAGCATCAAATACTTGCTAGTATTATATCAGCAGTTAATAGGTCTTGGTTCTAACAAGGCATAATCATACAGCGATAGATGAAATATACCAAAAGATTTACCTAGATGCAAGCCATAAAGTAAAATATGATAATTGACTCTATGGTGGATATGATTTTAGGAATGGGTTTGGGTATGGCAGTTAGTCCAATAATGATGAAAGCAATTAAGAACGTAATACAGAAAAGAAGGATCAATAGAATTTTACACGAGATCTCCGAACTCCAAACAGCCTCGCAATGATCCTTAGCCGCTTATTGCTTAACTTGGTTCCTATTAGTTGGAACGAAACCTACAGCTGCTTTCTGACTCAAGAATACGTAAAATATAAATAATAAATTAGTAGGTGTAGAAATTTTTATGATAAAACAATCTCAGTTGTTAGAACGGTTAGAGATTTGTTAAAGTTATTGCAGTCAATAGTTATAAGACGGACTATCATACTAGAGCTGTACTAGATTGTTTGGGGCAGAATTCTTTATAGCCTTTGGGATAGGGGCTATAATGTCAGGTGTGATATTTGCCATACATTCATCTAGTGGAGATTTTTGGCACTTCAGAAAGATAGCCTGATTATGAACTGTTACCATTCAATATTCTTACTCAAATACAGTTGACCTATGGTAATATCAATCTCATATTATCATTATAATGAATCTTTAACTGTTAAACAATTAATGTGAATTTTAAAGGATCTACATTTATAATAGTTTTGGTTCTAGTTTGGTAATGAGAAATAGCGATAACGAAAGAAAGAAGTTAATTAAATCATCGGTTATCATAACAACAATTCTAGTGGCCGCAATCGCATCATCATCCCCACTAATAGTAACACAAAACCAAGCCCTGGCACAAGAACAGGAAGCATCAACACTAGGCTCAGTCTTGAAATTGTCAAGAGCAAGTGTCCCCATTGATATTCCAATGGAGAAAGGGTATGAGAATGGACATGAAATTTTCTTTATAGCAACAGATGTTTCAGATCAAAAGACAGCAGATCAATTAAAGAAAATGACCAATTTCACAGTAAACGTAGCCCCCATATTGTCACAAACACCTGAAAAAGCTCGTGGGCAGGCATACATATTCACTAATGGTGTTTCTGGAAAGGGACCAAACGGCTTTCAGCCCCCAGTTTTAAATGCAAACCCAGGCAATCAATCATACAGTCCATTGGTACAAGTTAATATGGTGGCTTGGAAAGATGCATCCTCGGCCAAAGAGCTCAAATCTATACAAGAGATCATGACTGCACAGCAAGGAGGACAGCTGACAGTTCAAAAGACAGATATTATTGCCAATCATCCTGCAGTTAAATGGGATGGTGGTTCAATGAAGATAAGGGATGATAAGAAAATCAGTGCTGATTCCAAGTATGTCGGAGGTCAAGTATTGAATATAGATACTGAAAAGATGATAGTGACAATGGTGGCTCATCGCGGATGGGGACCGGATGGAAAGACAATCTACTATATTGTAACAGATGCAACGCCAGACATGCCAGCAGCCATGATGGGAGTTTCAAATGCTCCAAACGATGAAAAATTAGCAACTACCGCAGTAGACTTATTCCAGTTCATGAATGGTATCAACGGGTCAGGGCCAATGGGATTCCAAGCTGGTATAGGAGGAGCAAATCCAACCGAGAAGAATTACAGTCCCATATGGAAAATATCTTTCAATGAATGGAAGGATCCATCGAAAGCAAGAATCCTTGAGACAGTAAGTGATATCAAAGCTATGAGTGATGCAGGAATGCTAACAATCACTCCAGCTATGGGCGGAAAACATGTGGTAAATTGTCCGTTCTTTGATCAATCAACAGTGTTTGAACATGAAAACACTGCCTATTATAGTACTTAGGCAGCGACCCACCCTACTCTTTTTGTTGAACGTTAAAGGTGTTCTTTAACAGTTGGAGGCACGCCTTATTACCGACTATTCCACACTACACGTATGGCTGGAATGAAAACACTTCAGATTGCCACATTCGGTAAAAATGATCAAGACGGAGTAGCACTAGGAATTAGAAGTTTTCCAGTTCATAAATTGGTTTTGATTTGCTTCGACTCTGATAGGAAGGAAGCAGATGAATTTTCAACCAAAATCCGCAACATCCTGGGAATATCAATTACAATTATTTTGGTTACAAAAGAAAATGTAATCAGGGACACGATGGAAGCTGTAAATGATGTTCTCAATCTTCATAGTAAGGAATTTCAACAAGTGTTAATGAATGTAAGTTCGGGCGATAAACTAATTGGATGTGCGGCCCTTTCTTCTGCATTCATTAATGGAATAAAGGCTTTCGGTATGGATTCGACACATAAAAATCCATTACTTATGCCAGTTCTAAAACTAAGTTACAGTGAAATCATATCTGACGCTAAAATAAAAATTTTGGAAGCCATTAATAATGCTGGCGGTAATATAGAAAGTTTGGACCAGCTAGAACAACTTTCAGGATATGGCAAACCTCTTTTAAGCTATCATGTGCAGGGTGGAAAAGATTCGAAAGGACTAGCCAACTTAGGACTAGTTGAAGTGGAGAAGGGAGATAGAGGTAAGATATCAGCAAAGCTGACAGTACTGGGAAAGCTTCTAGTAAGCAGTAAAGCCTTGTCTTTACCACACAATTAGGATATCAGTTCCGACTGAATCTTCAGTCGTATCCCGACGGTCCAAGACCTAACATTTCAGAGTTTATTAAAGTGCATCTGAATCCTCTTTTAGAGACAAATCTGAACGTGATCCCTTCCGGCGCATACCGACTAGATTAAATTTATGTTAAGTTCCTAATGTTACGAAATATAACCGTACTAGAATCAACACACTACAAAGCGTGAAACGGTCTTTCCTAGAATACCTCTCTAGTTACTAAAATATGATAGATTCCTTCAGTTAGAATGAACCCACCTACCACATGGGACCAAGCAGATATGAATCCGTTAGATAATAGTATTAAGCTGTAGGGGAGGATATGGGTCTTTGTTCTTTCGGCATCCAGATTTAGAACAATATCTTATCTGTAGCGAACTAAAAATTTGCGACTATTAAAATCATATATGCATTTAAGTTGAGTCTGCAGCTTTGACTGTCAATCGCGATATTCATGCATATTTAATGCTTTGAAGATTTGTAGTTAGTCCCTTAGCCTATTTGACCAATATGATATTTGAGAGTAAAATCTCCTATTATCGTTCCAATATTTTCAGAAGAATTATTAAAAGTTCAATACAGTTATGAAATGTGGAAGCAAAACTTGACAAAATAGATATATCAATTATCAATTCTTTGATGCAGGATGGCAGAAAATCCTTTAGACAGATCTCAAAAGAAATAGGAGTAAGTACACCAACAGTTGAATCGCATTTCAGTAAGCTGATGGGAACTGGAATAATTAAGAGCATAACGCCCGTATTAGATACGGACAAGATACAGAACGAAGTAATATCTGCCTTCATATTTCTTAAAATACGAAATCTGTCAAAAACTACCAATGTTGCAAAAGTGCTCGACTTAATTCCAGAAGTAAAAAGTATCTACTTTATGACAGGTGATTCTAATATCTCAGTTAAATTAAATACTGACACTACTAATAGACTAGAAGAAATAATTAGGAAGAAGATTGCAATAATTAAAGAAATAGAATCCCTCACTTACCATATAGTAACAAGAACTCTGAAGGAAAGCCAATTAATTCCACTGAAAGAAGGAATCCCTATAAAGATGCAATGTGATTTTTGTGATAATGATATTATCAAAAATTCAAAAGTACTTAAAGTAGGTCCCTATGAGAGACATTTCTGTTGTCCTTCGTGTCTGACCCTATATAAACAGAAATACAAAGGTGGAATAGAAGCTCTTGGTAAGTAGTTGCTTCACCTACTAAATAACACTGAACTTTTAAGATTTAAGCTCCAAATCGATTTTCTCGCCATCATTTAAGATAACATTTCTAAAATCAGATACTGGATTACCATTTACAGTAGCTTGAGTTATTTTATCTGAATCCAATCCACGCCATATATCCAAAAATTCACCCAACGTGTAGTTTCGGACAGTATTTGATTCAACGTGAATTGTTCCACTATCATCATGCGTATGCAGTGGAGACATGCCTTGCATTCCATATTTGTCTAGAGAATGATCAGCATATAAGAGCGGGTCTTCAGCCTTTCCTACTTGAACCATACCTACATGGGCTGGAACGGTTGTCACCACTCCATTGTTGGAAATGACTTTGAGAGTAGCATGATTATGCAATACCATTTGATTATTAGGTAGAGTGGAACCAGACATAAAGAGCAAAAGAGCTAATGTAATAGATACTGGTACGGCGATAAGAATAACTAGCATGGCAATTCGTTTTCTTCGTTTACGCTGAACTGAGAAATAACTTCGATCTTCTTTTTTACCGGTCAATTTTGTACGTTTTCACATATTAATGACATATATTAATGCATAGTAGTTTACAAACGTAAAATATGACCGTGCGTCTCGTAGCTTAATATAAATTACTTTGTCAAGGCATGCTCAATTTCAATTGACATTTGTAAAGGAATATTCTTAAATTTAAGAGCATAAGATACAAACGTAAGGATGGCAAAAGACCCTGTTTGTGGAATGGAGGTTGATGATAAGACTTCTGCTGTGAAGTCAAAAGTAGACGGGACCGTATTTTATTTCTGTTGCCCAAATTGTAAAGCCAGATTTGATAAGGATCCATCAAAGTTTAATGCGTAATCAAAAATGGCAGCGAAACATCAACACAGATAATACATAACGCAGATGGAAATGAAATTATTATAAATTCGATGAATCAGGGCAATATGCTATTCGTCGAAGGGTAGAATCTTTGCATTTCCTTGGGAGTCGGAAATAATTCCGTAGAAATTCATGAATGAAGTTACTTGTTTATGATATGTTACTAGATCGTGTCTCAAATTAGAAGAAATGGAAGAACAAAATAATCGACAAAGACCAATTTGGACAAACGAACAGAGAAGGGAGCACTATAGAAAATACTCTTTATTACGAACTAGTATTTAATTAATAGAATAAATTATTTTACTAAATTAACTCCAAACTTCTAAATTACTCTGCTTTTACAGTCCCTCAAGAGAATCTTCGTATTCATTAACTATTAAGATTGGCAACTTTGGCGTAGGATGAGGTAATTTCCTTACAATTGTAAATTACTGTAGTTAAATATATCCACTCTGGACTATTTACCTTATATGCAAAAGATAGCATTGAGAGTATGCGTAGCTTTTGCTATTTTAGCATTAGTTATTGCAATAAATAATAATAATGATAGTCCTATTCTCAACGCAAAAGGTCAAGAGCTGAAGAAAGAAACTACTTCCTCACAAGGGCAAGACTCAATTACAGTTCTCTTAGATGGTAAAACGATCCCTTCAAAGAGCTTCATTCACTTGTATGACTCTACACCATCGATTATATCTGTCGGTCATGTGGCGGCACACTTACCTTGTGACGCTGGAGGAAATACAACTGTGAAGGTGGTTGGAGGGATAGCACCAGATGTATCACCACTTAACCTGACACGTGTTGACGAGCTGTCAGTTCTAGGCACCGTATGTATGTATCATGCTGACATACCACAACAGAACGGCACAGCTATAACTGATGTTGCTTTGCTTAACCCAACTGAACAGAGTATCACCTTACCTGACGCAACAACCGTTGTAATTCATGTCTCTGAATTTGGTGCAGGACCAGAACATATGGGAGAAAAAAGTTAATGTGATGATGGATAATAGTAGGTGATGACTAAATTGTGCATGTCTTGTAGCGGCAGAAAAATGACAAAAAGGCGGATTATTACGTTAGTAGTCGTAGCTATAGGTATAGTAGCCACTATATATGCAGTATCGGCAGCAACCAATAATTTTGCTATTTTGGCAGCATCTCCACTAGTTTTAGCCTTCGCAGCCTGTCCAATTATGTGTGCAGTGATGGCTGGAGGAATGTGGCTTGTGGGTAGACTTTCAAGAAATAAACAGAAAGCTAATGTAGAGAATAATATCGGAAGATACTCTCAATTTGGTCTTGACAATGAACATCCAACATCTAAGAACAATTCAAAGTATGCTGATTGATATTCATTTACGATAAAAGTCATATAGCAACTGAACAGTAGAAGGATTCTGAGACCTTGTATCCATATGGAATGACCAGCTCCCTGTTAGAAGAAATATCACTTTATACTGGAAGGTGGGATCTAGTTTTGATAAGTGTCATACTTTTCGCGGCGTTCCTTCTTTGCATTCCCCTTAAAAAGAACGTTAATTGGAAAACCCATGGAGCATACGTAGCATTCATAATAGCGCTATTTACAGAGATGTTTGGATTTCCACTTACAATATATTTTATATCATCTTATTTTGGTCAAGTTTTATTTCAGAGTACATTTCTTGATTACATGACTTCTGTAGGCATGCCGATAGGGTATATTATAACTGGAGCGGGTTTATTATTTGTCATAGCTGGCTGGAGACCAATCTATCGGTCAGACGGCATAGTAATCAAGGGACCATATCGTCTTTTGAGACATCCTCAATATCTGGGATTTCTTCTAATAACAGGAGGGTGGTTAATACATTGGCCAACTATTCCCACAATGATAATGTGGCCTATCTTGGTGTTCGTATACTATAATCTTGCTAAAAAAGAGGAGAAAGAGATGGAGAAAAGGTTTGGTGAAAAATACAAAGAATATAAACAAAGTGTTCCCATGTTTATTCCAAAATTACGTCTATCTCGTATTAGTAGTGTCACGAGATAGCCGGAAATGGACCTTGGCTAGTCCCATCTATCTGTCATTTTTCTTTTACTTTCAGTTGCCAACCTCCAAAGCAAATGAGCTGATTGTAAAGGAAAGACCGACTTTTCAATATCGCAAAACATCTCGGAAAAGTAGTCCTTTCTCTGAAACGCGTTATATTAGTTCTCCTCTTTCTTAACAT
>Ga0209877_1000033_pt1 | contig 19265 bp, 18 predicted proteins | sample GWRWN2_0_30_FD_187232 | JGI IMG/M metagenome (GOLD analysis project Ga0209877, IMG submission 187232) | Riverbed sediment microbial communities from areas with no vegetation in Columbia River, Washington, USA - GW-RW N2_0_30 (SPAdes)... | ecosystem: Environmental > Aquatic > Freshwater > River >... | reverse complement strand
ACTCCTGGCGAGTCTTCGCATTTGACTCGACGAGGTAGAGGTGAACGTCGTTGTAGGCAGCATCACCAGCGACCACTAGGCCGACAGAGGGGACATTTAAACAGGTCGTGTGGTCGGTGTCGGTATGGCCAAGTTCCACTGCGACTAAGTTGTGCCCCTCGAGATCAATTACATTTCCTTTAAGCTCCTCGGCGATCACGAGCCGGTCCGGGATTTGGCCCGGAAACCCCGCCTTCCAAAATCTCTCAAGGAACTCTTGGGAGGCCTGTTGGCGCATAACTCTCACAACATCAGGCGTTGCGACTGCTCTGGCATTTGGGAACCGTTCAAGAAGAGCTCCGGTTCCAAACCAATGGTCTCCATGGCCATGCGTAATATAGATTGTTGTCAGGTTCTTGCCGCTTGCAGCAACCCAATCCACTAGGGCATCAGCCTGCTTGGCGGTCATAAAGGCGTCGACTAGAACGGCGTCTCGCTTGCCATAGATGAGTGTTGACGCTATAGCCTGAAACATCGCCTGTTTCATGCCCGGAGGCAGGTCGCTCGTGGCAATGGGTATGCCGGGCGTTATGAGCACGTCCCAGTTCAGTGGCGGGATGTCTCTAGTTCCGACTTCAGTCATAATGGTCTCCTCCTGGGAGTGAAGTACAACAGCTGCGGAGCCTAGAGTGAAGAGCGTTAGCCAAACCATGATATGTGGGCGAAGCAAAACTTGCAATAAATATTACACCTACACTTAGTACAGCTAAACGCACAGCCTTTTTTCCAGATGTAGTTTCCACACTACAGGTGTATATTGCAACTATATATTTGATTTAGCCAAAGTCGAATCCACTCGAATACGCGTCTATATAAAAGATGCCTGGTATCTTTGTTCCTCTGATTGGATTAAATTTCTCAAGCCATTCTAATAACTTGAATGAATCCCACTGATTTCTGCGTCTATCAAACGCGAATTGAAATTCAGGTACTGTCTGCGGTTCGACGGAAGTGCTATTACTCACTTCAATATTTTTAATGTGCAGCCTTTATCTTTTATCATCTACCCTTTAATATCTGCTATCACTATTATCGGTAATGAAATCTGCTCAAATTAATAAATATGGAAGCAGCGAAGTTATCGAGATTAACCAAAGCACACCTGAACCAACCGTATCTCCTGGAAAAGTTTTAGTCACCATAAAAGCAGCCGGCGTAAATCCAGCAGATTGGAAAATTCGTGAAGGAGAATTACAACAATTGGTATCACTTCAGTTCCCATCAACCTTGGGGAATGATTTTTCTGGTGTTATTAAACAAGTTGGAGAGGGCGTCTCTCCAGATTTTAAGGAAGGGAATGAAGTATACGGACAGGCCGCTGTGGTAAGCGGCGGATCGGGAGCATTTGCTGAAATGGCTTTGGCAAATATGGAAGGTATCGCAAATAAGCCGAAGAGCTTAAGCTATCCCGAAGCGGCAGGCTTACCACTTGTGGGCGTCGCTGCTTGGCGAGCCCTTACGGAAGATATTGATTTATCAAAGGATCAGAAGATCCTAATTCATGGCGGGGCAGGAGGCATAGGATCAATTGCTATTCAGCTTGCCAAGAACTTGGGAGCATACGTAGCGACAACAGTAAGTGCGAATGACAAGCCATTTGTCCAAGAATTGGGTGCAGATGTAGTAATAGACTATAGGACCCAGACCTTTGAAGACTTGCTGCAAAATTATGATGCGGTCTTTGATACTGTAGGCGGTGACACGTACAGAAGATCTTTCAAAGTTTTGAAGAAAGGCGGTATAATTGTTTCTATGCTAGAGCAGCCATATTCAGAGCTAATGAACCAATACGGCGTCAAAGCCATATTTCGATTCACACAAGCCGATAGGGAACGTTTAACGAAATTGGCACAATGGGTGGACCAAAATAACATAAGGGTAAATGTAGAGAAGGAGTTTTCACTGGATGAAGCTGGTAATGCACTTGATTACCAAAGGGATGTACATCCTAGAGGCAAAGTGGTCTTGGCTATGTAAGATAAATGAAAGAATTACCTGAAACTATTTCTTGCCATAGGAAGTGGGCGAATTCAAACTCTTTTTCTGCCAGCAGTTAATATTGGAGCAAAATAATATTCATAAAGCGCCAATGAACTCCCTATCTACTTAATTAGCTCAGCAGTAAATCCGGTATCGTATAGGATTGAGACTGAGACACCATGATATATGAGAGCCAAGTTAATCAAAATATTATATAACTATAACGGTAAAGATTCACGAATCAAGTAAGCACATCAAATTCTAGCTCGTTCTGAATACTACAATACATATGTAAAATTGGGATTCGTATCTGCTTGGTCCCATTTAGTAGGTGGGTTCAGTAATGCGTTACCATAAGGACATCATAAATCTGATTCGAAAATAAAATGCATTATTATATGATTGCTATTGCAATTTAATACTGTTATCAAATTAAGTAAATTGAGCCGGATGGATGCGTGACGATATCGGTGCTAAAAGTCGGTTTCCGATTTAGGAATGGACTACTTAGGTTTAACCTTTTCTTTTTCTTAATGAAAAGTGAACTTAATTCAATGGAAATTTGGTTGAACATTAGATTTGTGCCATGCCACCATCAACAAATAGTTCTATACCAGTTACAAAACTGCTGTCACCAGAAGCTAGGAATAGGACAGCTTTTGCGATTTCGTCAGGGGTACCCATCCTTCCCAACGGTATGGCCGCCACAAGACTCTTCTTGATTTGTTCCCCACTCAGTCCAAAAGCACTAATCGACGATCTGGTCATCGGCGTTTCGGTCGGACCAGGACTCACGACGTTGACGCGGATTTTCCGGCTCTTCAAGTCTACGGTGAAAGAACGAGCGAATGACCTCACGGCAGCCTTGGCTGCGCTATAAACGCTTGACCCTTCCAAACCTTTGGATGTATTGACAGATCCCATCAGAATGATCGAACCGCCATCATTAAACAGCGGAAGTGCTTTTTGTACTGTGAAGAGAACTCCTTTGACATTGACGCTGAAGGTCTTGTCGAAGTGTACTTCAGAAATTGTTTCCAATCGAGCGACTTCGAGTATCCCGGCGTTGGCGAATAGGACATCGATCCGACCTTTTTGTTCCTTGACTGTATCATACAATCTGTCAAGATCTGCGAGATTTGACACGTCTCCTTGAACACCTATGGCATTATCACCGATCTGCTTAACTGCCTTATCAAGTTCGCTTTGACGGCGACCTGTAATGAAAACATATGCACCTTCCTCGACGAACCCCTGTGCCGTGGCGAGACCAATGCCGCTGTTTCCACCAGTTATTACAGCAATCTTTCCTTCAAGCTTTTTCATAATGATATAGCGTAGTTTAGAATTATTAAATTCTTTTACGATCCATATACTCTAACCATAGGCAACCAAACTCTCCAGTTGGACTACTATGGAACTAACCATCTTCCCGGGAACATATTCATTTATGCCCCCAAACAAAGGGTGCTGATGCTGCTTGATATAGAGTTCCCTGGGTGGGTTCCTTTCCCATATTTGGCTATTGCAAAAGATGCTGCTGGATTCATCAAGGCACACGATATCGCTTTAGATAAATATGACTTTGATAAATTCGTTGGAGGACACCTTACCGGATTTGGAAGAAGAAATGATGTAATGGTACAGAAAGAATTTATCGATGATTTAAAAAATGCTGTTACCAAGGCCAACCAAGAAGTACTTTTCAGTAAAGTTGCACAACAAGTAGGACGCTTTGATAATCCATGCTTGATTTTTTCCAAATATGTTGATGCTGTAAACGAGAATTGTACCCAGCTATTATTACCAAAGTGGGAAAATAAACTTGGAGGTGCAAGAGAATTTATGTCAACTCATTGCTTCACTATGTCTGAGGCAGAGAGTCGATCCCACTTTGCAAGTTCTAACCCAGAATAATACTTTTATTTACAAATAGTTACAGTATAGGTTTAATCTCCCGATTTTTGTTCGATGCGTTCAGACTTAAATAATACACGGATGAATACACCTTATTGAAATTTTGTAAATGTATAGTCTCTCTCTTCGTTATCATAATTATTACAATAGGTATCTCCGTGCTTGGAATTGGATCAAATCAAATTGGAATTGCGCAACCGGAACAATCCCAAATTAACCTAACTTCTGCTGAAAAACAGCATCTATTAGAAGGTATTTCTTTTCAGATGGGAAACGTGACTTTCACACATCATACTACAACTGTGAATGGAATCCAGATGCATTATGTTATGGGTGGTAAAGGCGATCCTTTGGTCTTGTTGCATGGATATCCGCAATCATGGTACGAATGGCGACATGTAATGCCATCTTTGGCTAAATTTTATACTGTAGTTGCACCTGATCTCCGTGGATTCGGTGATTCCTCAAAGCCATTATCAGGCTATGATGGTAAAAATACTGCAGAGGATATCTATCAGTTGACGAAACTGTTAGGCTTTAATAAAATCTTTTTAGCGGCTCATGACGTTGGCTCTCAGACAGCATTTTCTTATACTGCCGAACATCCTAGTAACGTTACCAAATTAGTAATCATAGATTTTCCATTTCCGGGCTTCCTGCCAGCATCATTTGGGTCTAACGGGCCTTGGTGGTTTTCTTTTTACCAAACTCAAGATATACCTGAAGCTCTAATACAAGGTAAGGAGCGAGAGTATATATCGTGGTTCATGAAAGGGCTAGCTTATAATCCATCGGCTATTAAGGAAGAAGATATTGACGTGTGGACGAGTCACGCTGTTTCTCCTGGTGGTTTGCGCGGCTCCTTTGAACATTTCCGAGCTTTCCCTATGGATGCTCAGCAGAACAAGGAAATCGCAAAGTCTAAAATTACTACTCCTGTGCTTGCTCTTGGTGGTGACATTTATCCGGCTCTGGGTGGCGATATTCCCGGAAACTTTGCAAATAGCTCTTTACAATCACTTGCATCAAACGTTACTGGAGTCACGGTTCCACTTTCAGGACACTGGATTCCAGAGGAGCAACCACAGTTTGTATTAGATCAGCTATTCAAATTCTTTGGAAATAGTACTAGTAATAGTAAATGAGTACATTATGTAGTGTTCTTATGTCATTGTAAAGGCGACATTGGTCTATCTGTCGGCTATTCTTTGGATTTTGATGTAGGAGTAAATTTCTTTTAATCACTTAATAAGCTCTGTAGCGGGCAGCAAATGTATCCGACTCTTTGCCTGACAAGTCTTGAAGAAATTGTGCTCTTATTAGCTTCCCGTATACTATTAGGTCCCGAGCTAGCATTCTTAGACGTTTTGCCAAAAAACTATTAACTATCTCTCCAGCTTCGTTGAAATCTTCTCCATTAACAGAAATACCATAAGGTAAACTCCATCCATAGCATTGACGAACCGCCGTCCTCATTTGATCCATTACTGTTAATCCTTTTTCATGAGATGTACAGATGTAACCAAATGTTTTCCCAGCAAACTCTTGCCAATAATGATCCAAAAAATTCTTCATAGGGCCTGACATTGAGCCGTGATAGTCAGGTGTGGCTAGTATGAATACATCTGCCCAGTTAACTTCCTCAGTTACTTCTCTTTTTCTTTTACCAGGTTGCACAGATGAATTAGGATTAAAAGTTGGCATTTTTACTTTACGTAGATCCAGCAAATGAGTCTCAGCTTGTAATTTTTCCATTCTATCTAGCACTATTTTTAATGCCCTAGTACCATAAGAGCCCTCACGCATACTGCTGCCAACGCCTAGTACTTTCAGCGCCATGAATTATACATCACTTCTTGATTTAGTACAGATTTATAATATTATTTCGTAATCAAACAGTTAGATTGAAAATCAATGGCACCCATGTCGAGTACAAGCTTGGCGAGTTCATAACTTTACTCTGCAAGGGTAGGGAGATCAGGAATAACAAAACCTAAAAAGAAAGATTACGCTTAAATTAGTAGTTAAGTTGCCAAAGTGTCATATTTGTGGAAAGTCCGGAATATATACAGAAATGAAAGATTATGTAATTTTTTCTGTACACCCTAAATGTGAACGCCGGTTACTATCTTTAACATCAAGCCCTAAAGAATTCCAAAATTGTTCTTTATGCAAAAAGACCAATTTATCATCCAAAGTTGAATTTAAAAGTCATCTCGTTGATTATCACACCAAAGAATCGTTAGCAGAATTCATTGTAAATGCCGTAAATAAGATTTAGAAGAATTCTATCCATCATTAACTAACTGAAGAGATAAAATTAAAGGTCTTACGTAACTATTAGTACTCATAAAGCAGGTATTTTAAGATTAAGAACAGAACTATCGGTAGGAACATTTATTTTGTCAGAATTCCTATATTTTCAATAGTCGAAAAGAGATAATAAAAACTAAATATTACTCCAGCACTAACTACTAACTACTAAAGTAGCTCCTCCAATCATATTATGCAGTAAGCACCAGCAATTGGACCAGTGATACTTGCTAGACCTCCAAAACTACCTGCAACGCCCCTGAATTCAAAATACAATCAAAACAAGAAAATGTTACTTTGCAGAGAATACATGATACTGTTATTGTATCATGTTATTGAACCTTATGGGCTAGAAGAAGAACTAGCTCTAAGTTTACATTTGGATTCATATCAAGATTTGAGAAAATATATTCAATCATGAAATATACCTGAACAAACTAGTGTGTAAATGATAAAATTGGTAAGAAATTAAGTTACCTCTAAGAGGATTCTGCCATCTCTATCATTTGCGAATAATCCCTGTGCTTTGACGGTTTGACCCTATTGTATTTTGGTAGATTCCATTCTGGGGGATTTCCAACGCAAAGCCCATTCTCCTAGATCTTTAAGTATTGCTCCTAGTTCCCTTGCCCTAGTGGTCAACCGGTATTCTACTCTAGGTGGTATTTCTAGATAGATTTTCTTTGATATAAGGCCTTCACGTTCCATCTCCAATAGTCTATCTGCCAATACTGTACTACTAATTACACCTAATGACCTCTTAAGTTCGTTAAAGCGTATAGCCTCCTTTGTGTGAAGGTTCTTTAATATCAATAATGCCCATTTTCTTCCCAAGACCTCCCATATGTTGTTAATTGCTTTGCATTTTTGTTCTTCCTCTTCTTCCTCTTCTTTCTGTTCCATTGTACTTTCATATGATGACTAAGTAGTTAAATATTACTAAGTAAATAATGCTAAGTAAGGTTAACCTACCGCGATATACAAGTAGTGCTACGCTACCTCCATGTAGTTTTCATTCACTTCACGAAGTGCAGGAGCGACACGTGTACCTATTAATTCGGTAGCACGCATGAGTATTGAGTGGGGTAATGAGGCAGGGTTCATCATAAAAGAAATCCGGGATATTCCTCCGAGCGCTTTGCTATGCCTAATAATCTTCTCAACTACCTCATCTGGATCGCCTACGAGAAGTGCACCTTGTGAACCACACTGGGCATCAAAACTCGCACGCGTCATTTTAGGCCATCCACGCTCCCTCCCAATCTCCGTCATGGTATGTGCATAGCCTGGAAAAAAGTCATCGACTGCCTTCTGTGTACTCTCAGCGACATAGCCTAGCGAATGTACACCTACTTTCAATTGATCAGTTGAATGACCAGCTTTCCTCCCAGCCTCTCTATAGAGGTCAATAAGTGGCCGGAACCTGTGTGTTTCGCCACCTATAATCGCAACCATCAATGGAAGTCCTAGCAAACCAGCACGGATGAATGATTCTGGGGTTCCGCCAACGCCTATCCATATCGGAAAAGGATTTTGCACCGGTCTTGGATAGACTCCTTGTCCACTCAGTCTGGGCCGATATTCACCAGACCAATGCACATGCTCATTATCGCGAATCTTTAGCAGTAAATCGAGCTTCTCTTGAAAAAGAGAATCATAGTCTTCCAACCTAAATCCAAACAGAGGAAATGCCTCGATAGACGAGCCGCGGCCAACAACCATTTCAGCCCGACCTTGTGATAGAAGGTCCAAGGTTGCGAACTCTTGAAACACCCTTACTGGGTCGGCAGCACTTAATACAGTTACAGCACTGGTAAGTCGTATGTGTTTTGTTCTTGCTGCTGCCGCAGCTAAGACGACAGCAGGAGCTGAATCTAGGAATTCTCTACGATGATGTTCGCCGACACCAAATACGTCTAGACCAATTTGATCGGCATATTCAATTTGTTCGACCAATCTTCGCAAACGCTCAGATGGGCTGATTTGGAGGCCAGCGTCATCGAACGCGGCAAAGCTGTCAATTCCTACTTGCATAATATACTACTAGGTAAACCGATTATTTAACTCTAGTAGTGATTTCTTACTTAGTCGGTAAGAAATACCGTATCTAGTAAGTGGAAACTTACTGAGTTGATAGCCAGCAATTCATTCATATCGTGTGAGTCTGTTGGAACTACGTATTTAGAGTCTTAAGAAAACTAGTAAATGTTTTCAAATTGCTGCCGATACACTACGTGAAGGAGAGTTTCTTGCTGATTATGAAAGAGTTGAAGTACTTTGCAAGAATGCACCAGACTCTGTAAATGAACTAATCATATAATCAACTGACCCTCATGAGTTCAATAGATGCCAAGTAGTATTACATATGTAGAATAAATAAATCAATTAATAGTAAGTTCCTTGCACTATCTTGCCTGTTCAAAATGAGGAACAACGAGAATCTAAAAGGAGATGAATTTATTTAACAATAAATAATAAGAATCGTAAAAAGAATAATGATATTTTTGGAATTCATCATGTTACAGCGATAACAAGGGATCCACAGAGAAACATCGATTTTTATACCAACACATTAGGGCTTCGATTCGTAAAACTGACAGTAAATCAAGACGACCCAACTTCATATCATCTTTACTATGGTGATGAGTTGGGACGTCCAGGCACAATTCTTACTTTTTTTCATTGGCCAGATTTACCAAGAGGACAAAGAGGAACCAGTGAAGTTACTGCGACATCTTTCTTAATTTCTAGTGAGTCCATTGATTACTGGATGCATCGCCTTAGGGACCAAAAAATAAAGTTTGACGGTCCAATAAAACGCTTTGAGGATAGGGAAGAGGTAATAACTTTACACGATACCGATGGCCTTGAAGTGGAACTTGTAGCTCACGAATCAGCAAAAGATAGAGGGGTTAATGTATGGAAAGGTGGTCCTATCCCAGTGGAACATGCAATAAGAGGCTTTTATTCTGTTACCCTGTCAGAGGAGGGTTACGAACGTACATCATCCATCTTGACTGATGAATTAGGGTTCATTCAGACTCTTGAAGAGGGGAGTCGATTCCGCTATGAAATTCCCACTACCTCATCATCAGCCGCTAGTGGCCAGGGAGAAGTGATAGGAGGAGCTAGAATTGTTGATGTTCTTTGTCTGCCTTATGCACGAGAGGCAGTTATAGGGACTGGTTCAGTCCATCACGTGGCGTGGCGTACACCTAGTGACGAGCAACAAAAAATCTTGCGACACAAAATAGTCAGATCTGGACTAAATGCAACTCCTCTTATAGATCGATTTTACTTTCATTCTGTATATTTTCGTGAGCCAGGAGGTGTGCTCTTCGAAATTGCTACGAATCCACCAGGTTTTACAGTCGATGAAAGTAAAGAAGAATTAGGGACTCACCTTCTGCTTCCACCGTGGTTTGAATCTATAAGGAATGATCTTCAGAAGGTGTTACCCCAAGTTAACGTCAACGGCAAGATCCTTGGAGGAAAAAAAGAGTGACCCGCTCCACCAGATTGGGCTTTATTCATAATTTTCTGGATTCAAATGAGAGTAATACCATGACATTGCTTCTATTACACGGAACAGGCGGAACTGAAGATGACCTAATCCAGTTGGGAAGGGAGATAAGTCGGTCAGCTGCTATATTGAGCCCTCGAGGTAAAGTATTGGAAAACGGTGCACCACGCTTCTTCAGACGACTAGCCGAAGGAGTTTTTGATGTCGAAGACTTAAAGTTCCGTACAGACGAATTAGCCGATTTTGTAGAAAAAGCATCCAAACTCTATGGCTTTGATTTACGAAATGTAGTGGCCATCGGGTATTCGAATGGAGCAAATATAGCAGCAAGTATACTGTTGCTCCGACCAGAAGTGCTCTCAGCTGCGATATTGTTCAGACCAATGGTTCCACTAATTCCGGATACTATTCCGAACCTTTCTAAGAAGAGTATTTTTGTCAGCGGCGGTTCACGTGATCCAATAGTCCCAAAAGGAGAAACCGAGAGACTTGTTGATCTGTTCAAAGAATCAAGCGCCAAGGTATTTGTCTATTGGGAGGATAGCGGTCATGAATTAGGCATGGGAGAGATTACCGAGGCCAAGAAATGGCTGTCTTATATTTCTAAATAGTAAAGAACTTAGAGAAAGAGGTAAGAATCTTGTAGAGTATTCAAATCCATAACTTGAAATTTTAGTAGATATCTAATTTCGATATGACGTAATCTTTTCTCTCCGGAACGCGTTCAAAGTTAGTTTTCGCCTTTAGGACGAAAGCAGAGAGAACCTTATTTTCAGGTCCATAATATTTGTCCATATCTTCCTCCGTTTCCCAAAGAGTCAAAACAATGGTTTCCTTTGGATCACCTAGATTATCCATGATTGCGTAACCATTCAATCCCTTGACTTTTCCCTTGATTTTCTCAAAAAATTCAATCAAAAGCTCGGTATTTTGCTCTCTTTTTCCTTCCTTTAAACGTACTATGTTTAGTTTGACATATTTTATTTCTGATGAATGCTTCATTTACTTTTGTGACAAGATATTCCACATTTATATTGCACAGTGTAGGTTTTTATATTATGGCAAAATACTGGGAGATGGGTGTAGTAAATCCTTGAAAGGGACTGAAACAAAATTAAAGACGCTAAATCCCGCAACAGAAGAGATACTTAATGAGTATGATATCATGACTAATGAAAAAATCAATGAATCCGTAAAGAAGGCAAAAGAAGCGTTTTCAGAGTGGAAAAAAGACATACATAAAAGATCAGAATTTCTTTATGCTTTTGCTAATGAATTTAGAAAGAATAAGGAAATTCTTGCTAAGACTGCCACACAAGAAATGGGAAAGGCAATCAAAGAATCAAGGTCTGAAGTAGACAAATGTGCTTGGGCCATAGAATACTTCGCCGATAACGGCCAAGTCTTTGTGTCAGAGGAAGTGGTCAATACCGACGCAAGAAAGAGTATCATAACCTATGAGCCTCTTGGAGTAATTGGTAGCATAATGCCATGGAATTTTCCATATTGGCAGGCACTAAGATTTGCAGCCCCTTCACTAATGGTAGGTAACACTATTGTTTTGAAACCAGCAAGTGCCACAATGCAATGTGGAATTGAGATTGAGAATACTTTCACAAAAGCCGGAGTACCGGGGGGCGTTTTTCAGACATTGATAGGAAATTCTAGTATTGCTGAAACACTTATCGATTCAGATATTAACGCAGTGACTTTTACTGGTAGTGTTCCGGTGGGTGCAAAAGTCGCAAAGAGGGCTACATCCCAATTGAAGAAAACGGTTCTTGAATTAGGAGGAAGTGATCCATTCATAGTATGTGAAGATGCAGATTTAGAAAAAACCTCAACTGGAGCAGTCAAAGGGCGCTTCATTAATTGTGGGCAAAGCTGTATCGCTTCAAAGCGGTTTATTGTTGTGAGAAATATTGCCAACGAGTTTATAGAGAAATTCGTCCAAGAAACTGAAAAGCTTAAGGTAGGTGATCCCCTTTCTGAAGATACCGATATTGGTCCACTTGTTAATGCCAAAAGTCTGGAGAACATGGAATCCCTCGTTAAAGAGGCTGTAAACGCTGGTGCTGAAGTTATTGCGGGAGGCGAGCGTGCGAACAGGAAGGGTTACTTTTATCGACCAACAATTATGAAAAATGTTTCTCCAAAGATGCGCATAGCAAGTGAAGAAGTATTTGGTCCTGTTGCTCCTATAATTACGGTGAATGATGAAAATGAGGCAATGAAAATTGCCAACGATTCTAAATATGGTTTGGGAGCCAGCATTTGGACACAAGATTTACAGAAAGCTGAAAAGTTATCAAGAGCTGTAGAGTCTGGCATTGTTACTGTTAACAATGTAGTAATATCAGATCCCAGAGTTCCATTTGGAGGTATCAAAAATAGTGGATTTGGCAGGGAGTTATCAAGACATGGGATGTTAGAATTTGTCAATATAAAATCGATCAGATTCTATGATCAATTAATTCATAATCATCACGTAGAGTGATGGCAGTGTCCACGACTTTACGTCAGACCAAGCTAACAGGCACAGCGTTAACTACAAGCTTCATTTGTCAGTATGAAAAGTAAACTAAATAAAGCGAATTTCACGCTAGATGCATCAAATACACACCGGATAATCTTCTTGGCTAATCGAATGAAATTTATTTTCTTCTATTTTTGAATTAATAACGAATCAATAAACTCTTTGAATTCAATGTCTGGATGCGAGTCCTTCGTCTTGGTCCAAATGCTTTCAAATTTCGGTATTTTCATTATTGTTTCCGTAAGAATTTTCCAGCGATTCCAGACAACACTATCTATCATTTGTGTCCTATTAAGATGGAATACATACTCAAACAAGTCTAAAAATGAGACTACAACATAATATTCGGAAGGCCTGTCTACAAGTGCAAAACGATCCTTAAAGACAGGACTCTCAGATGCCATTTTTGTAAACTCATCTGTATTTTCAAGCTTGAGCCTTGCTTCCAGTATTCTGGAATAAATTTGCTGTTCATTCTGCATTTTTAAGTTAGATATCTGTTGATCACTTTGTCGTTGCAAATTCTTTCTCGCATTTGAAAAATTAGTGAACCCCAGAATTAGGAGACCAGAAACTATTATTGCAGAAATCATTGGCACATATGCAAGAATTGATTCAACCATATTTACAAATTAAAAATAATACCGACAACTATTTCTTTGCATTCGCTGCAGAGGGTGAAATTAGATTAAAAGGTTCTTAATGTTAACCAGATTATCAATTGTTTGAAGCTCCAAATCAGTTGAACCATCAACTGCCGCTCCTTTGTTTCTTAGATTGCATACAGTAGAACTGCATTATTGTAGTGGGGGAGAAGTTTTAATAAAATAAAATTTGAAATAGCCAAATAATACAAATGGCTCGAGTTAATACTGGGCTACGAAGGAATGATTTCCAAGAAGGAAAGCTGGTAAGAACTAATTTCAATGGCAAATCAATTGTTGTAGCAGGCGAAACGGTCTGTAGGCCCGTTAGGCGAAGGGCTACTTGACGGATATGAGGTCGAGTGTCCTTCTTGTTACACTTTTTGAATATTTGAACACAATTCTTTTTTATAAAATAGCCGTACATTAGTAACCTGTGAATAAGACTAAAATGAATAACACTACAAATTCATTTAAGCTTGTAGTGATCGGAACAGGAGTAGCGGCATCTACCGTAGTCTGGAAATGCCATTCAGCTGGATGGAAGACTGCAGTTATTGACTCAAGGCCATTCGGTGGAACCTGTGCTCTTCGTGGATGCGATCCTAAAAAAATTCTAGTAGGAGCTGCCGAACTAATTGATTGGAATCGTAGAATGCATAAGAAAGGAGTTGCCAGTTTACTAATAAAAGAAATCAAAATAAACTGGCCGGAGTTAATGCAATTTAAGCGGAAGTTTACAGAACCGGTTCCAAAAAATAGGGAAGATGCATTCTCTAAAGCAGGAATAGACTCATTTCATGGTACTGCACGATTTATTGGTCCTAATACTCTAAAAGTAACTGATCATTATGGGAATAAAGAACAGACTATCCAAGCGACTAACATAGTAGTAGCCACAGGAGCCAAACCTGCAAAGCTGAATTTTACAGGTGAAGAACACATTACTACAAGTGATCAGTTTTTGGATCTTGATAAATTGCCACACAACATAGTATTCGTTGGCGGAGGATATATTTCACTTGAATTTGCTCATATTGCAGCTCGCTGTGGTTCAAACGTAACTATCTTACATCGAGGTGATAGGCCTCTTGTTGGATTTGACCCTGATCTCGTTAGGATGTTGCTAAAAAAAACTCAGGAGATTGGTATTAAGGTAAAGCTAAATTCTTCAGTAAAAAAGATAGAATCTATAAATAATGGAAGAAAATTTGCTGTCTATACTTCTAGTGTTCAAGACAATACTAATAATCGTAAAGGAAGTCAAGTTATCGAAACAGAAATGGTAGTACATGGCGCAGGTAGGGTGCCTGACATTGAAGATCTAAATTTGGAGGAGGGAGGAATAGACTATGACAGGAGGCACGGTATAAAGGTAAATGAATATCTTCAAAGTGCTTCAAATTCTGCAGTATATGCGGCAGGTGACGTGGCAGCTACAGAAGGGTTGCCATTAACACCAGTAGCTGCATATGAAGGAGAAATTGTTGCTGATAATCTTCTGAATGGTAACCATTTAAGGACTAACTATAGTGGGGTACCAAGTGTTATATTCACAGTTCCGCCCTTGACATCTGTCGGCATACAGGAAGAGGCAGCAAAGCAGAAGGGATTGCAATTTAGAACGAATTATCAGGATACTTCCGCTTGGTATTCTTCACGTCGAATTGGCGAAACCTGCTCAGGCTTCAAATTATTGATAGAGAAAAGCAGTAACTGTATATTGGGTGCTCACATAATTGGACCCCACGCTGAAGAGGTTATCAATATTTTTGCTCTAGCAATTAGATTAGGTCTTAATGTAGATAAAATTAGAGAAGGAGTTTTCACATATCCTACAAATTCTTACGACATTCGCTATATGCTATAGTTACATTCGTAGACGTACCTCTCATGGGTTTTCATTTTTAGTCTCTCAGAAAGGAACTTAACCTACCGGTATGCGACTTGCCGCTTTCCAGAAAGTAACTACAAGTTGTGGATGGAATTTGAGTTGAATATGCCAATATCTATTTCTTTATAGATCGCAAAAGAGAAATAATAGAACATGTGCTATTGTAATTGAAAGGATGTCTGAACGGATTAATAAATTGACTTTACCAATAAAAATGGACTATGATCACATCCAAGGTCCTATCAATGCGCCAATAAGCATAGTAGAATATGGTGATTATGAATGTCCCTATACTGGTATGGCATATCCAATAGTAAAGGAATTAAGAAGAAGGCTGGGTGACAGTATATGCTTCGTATTCCGTAATTTCCCTCTTAATGAAATCCATCCTCATGCACAGCATGCAGCCGAAGCGGCTGAAGCAGCCGGGGCTCAAGACAAATTTTGGCAAATGCACGATCATCTATTTGAACACCAAAATGAATTAGAAGATGGGCATTTATTAGAATATGCAAAGATAGTAGGAGTGAATATAGAGAGATTCAAAAAAGAAATATCTGAGCATATTTATGTTCCCATTATAAACAAATCACTAAAGAATGGAATTAAAAGTGGTGTTGAAGGCACTCCAACTTTCTTTTTAAATGGTGTACGTTACGAAGATTCATGGGAACTAGAAACTCTCTTTGAAACAATCAGATCTGCCATCAAAAAAGAAAATAAGAATTAAACTTCTGGGATAGAATCTGGTGATTAAGATTCTTGTGCCGTGTGAATCATCCTTTTGGTCATAGATAGATTTTGTTTGAATCAATTGATTAATAATAACAATAACCGAAACTTAATGATTGAATCACTTAAAGAATAGTGTCTCCTAGTTTTTGAATTTGCCTAAATAGTGCTAATATCCAAAGGCTTACGAAACGAAACGAAATGGGCTTAAAATTTCAAACCTAGATTTTTGCAAAGGATGGAACATTCTTTTGTTTAGAATAAATAACATGTAATATCCCGGACTTGCGTATGTTCTGTCCTGAGGACTAGATAATTTTAATTTAGTGATAAATGCTATATTCTTTTAAGAATAGTGTTTTTTTTCAGTTCATTTATGAATTCCTCGAGCTTCTTCATAGTTTCAGGATGCAAGTGATGTTCTATACCTTCTGCATCATTATTTGCGGTTTCCTCGTCTACCCCGATTATCTTGAAGAACTCAGCTAAAAGACCGTGTCTGTTACGAATATTTCGAGCAATTCGGATTCCTTCATTGGTTAGCCTAATGCCTCTGTATTTTTCATATTTTAGATAGCCCGTTTCATCGAGTTTCTGCATCATTTTGGTCACGCTAGGAGAACTCACATTAAGATAACTTGAAATGTCTACAGTTGTAGCATATCCCTTCTGTTGAACCAATTCATAAATTACTTCTAGATAATCCTCCATTCTATCTGTCCGATGGTCTTTCTTTACACTATTTGCATCGCGAATAGCCACTAGTCTATTATCCTTCTCCAATTCTGTCATTTCACTGAGTTTATTTATCAGAAGGACCACCTCTTTACTTTCCATTTTACTCTTATTAAATATTTAATAATCATCTTTAAACCAACAGCCCTGTAAGATACATTATTAACATCCCAAATGCAAAGCCTATGATAATCGAATGATTATTCAGCAATCCTCTACTCCCATTGGTGTGATACATCCAAGAGCCAATCGAGTAAACTACCTGGAATATTGCGCCTGCACCTATTGAAAGAAAAATTATAGTTGCTATAGGAGAGTACAAAAATCCGCCTATCCATGCTCCCATAATTGTAGGACCTCCTGCTATCAAACCCATAATCATTAACTTTGTTACACGAATTCTTCGACTTTTAGCCATAGGCGCTACAATGGCTAATCCCTCCGTGGTATTGTGCAATGTGAATCCTAAAATTAAAAATGAGCTTAAAGCTACTTCTCCTAACAAGACTGCTGCTCCAATAGCCAGGCCTTCTCCGAAATTATGTAATCCGATACCAATTGCAATCATCATAGATATGGCAATAGGCCTTATCACTAGCTGTTGTTGGATTGACGTAGAAGTAGTCCTGGTATCACTTAGCTCCAAATCAGGCTCAGGTTCTGAATGGCTTGAATATCCTGTCTTATATTCAATGTCAGGTTTGGAACGCTTTGAGGCACGTTGAATCAATCTCTGTGAAACATATAGGAGGCTTATAAAAGAAACAATTGCAACCATAATAATCAGAATCTGTGCATTAAAGGCAGGAGCAAGGGCATTCACTGCTATCTCGTTACTCTCGAGTAGGGCATCTATACCAAGAAAAACTAATAATCCTGCAGTAAGGCTAAGGAAAAAGTTGTACTTGTTGGGACTTAACCTTCTAATGAATGGATACCATACAAGACCCATCATCACAGGAATTATGCCTACGTAAGTACCAATGAGAGCAAATGTTGAAGCCTGTCCAACGGTTGGACGCGGTGCCGGAGCTGCTGAATTAATTGTTTTCTCAAACCTAGTTCCATCGTCTGTAGTTATTCCTATGCTATATGGCTCTCCAATGTTCCATACGAATGGGATTATTACTCTAGCATCCGTCAGTCTAGTTAATGTTTGCCCAGGCTCTATTGCTGCAGGATATATCCTGTCATTCACATCTGCTTGTGCAATGGTAATCTCTGAAGGTCCAGTGTTTCTTACAAAGGCTACAATAGTGTCATCTGAAAACTCTACCTTCTCAATAGAAATTTCAGGTAGTGGTTTGATGGAGCTTTGGAATAAGATTCCAGGAGAATTCAATAGCAATACTATCATCGCCCCAATAACAATAAAGGGAACAACTCCAAATAGTATAGTCCTCTTCGATATTCTGTGAGTATTACGAATATTCCCTTCCTCTCTTTCCATTATTTCACGCCTCCTGTTGGCACATGGTTAGTTGACCTATTGAAGTCAGATGTAGAGTAATCCGTGATATTCCTTATTGAGGTGACATTTAAATTCTCATTAACAGACTGAGTTGTCCCATCTTTTACGAGAAATAGCCCTGTCCATCCTTTCTCTGCAAACTCAGTCTTGTGAGCATGGAACATATACTTTCCTGGATATTTATAACTGAATTCCAATATTCCCCGTTCTGCCTGGTTCATAGTAACGATATCAGTATATTCATCTGGTATCAATTTCGTTCCGGTTTTATAGAAATCAAACATATTGGCGTGTAAATGAAAGTTGTTGAGAGGATCAAATTCAAGCATATTTAATAGATAAATTCGAATTAATCTATTTTTTTCAATTTCAATAGGATGATGCATGTAATAGTATGGGATACCGTTAACCGTATAGAAGTTATTTTCAGTATCAAAATCAGTGTCGTAACCGTTCATTAACATTACCATTTCGTCAGCTTGGGGTCTTCCTTGTTTGGGATCGATAATGAATACCCCATAAAGACCATGGGTTATGTGTTCCTCGAGAGGCTGCATATGACAATGGTACGGGAATACTCCAAACGGTTCTGCGGTAAATTCGTAGGTGAACTTGCCCCCAGGTGCGATTCCTTCAAAGACTCCATCCATTTCTGAAGGGTGTATACCATGAAAGTGGATCGAGTGGAATTTAGTACCGTTATTTATTAAAGTGATTCTGATTACATCGCCTTCGGCAGCTCGTATAGTTGGCCCTGGTATTGTACCGTTAAACGTCCATACATTATAGAAGACGCCTGGAGAAACTTCTTTACTCTGTTGGTCCGATGCAATCAATGTGAAATCTCTTATCACCGTTCCATTAGAAGACGTTGATATTCTTCCATAATTAAATTCCCTGAGGTATTTCATTGGTTCTACAACTGCAGTCTTCGGGTTTATGACGATTGAAGTCGGATCTAAAACATCACCTGTTGTTTGAAGTATAGGATAACCTGGCGTATGACCACCAACAGTGTCGAGCTTGGATGAATTCTGATCGCTAAGAGAACTTCTGCTATATAACATTGTGGAAATAGCAAAAATCATAATGGATATCGCAACACCAACAAGTACGACTACCCTTGGGTATCTCATCAAGTTTATTAACTATCTTTAAGATAGTTAGGAATGCTAATAAATGTTTCCCTAGTCTAACAATCATAATTCATGCTTATTAAAGTATAGTGTGCATTTTACAGTAATCAAGACAAATACGACCACAAAATTGGTTCAGCCTTATTAAGCATAATCGGATTAAACCGTCTGAATATGGAAAATGCAGACTAAGACTAAGAATCACATACCTGAATCCCGTTGCAGAGACAAATATGCTGCCTATGTTATTTTGTACTTTTAATAGAAATAAAATAAGAAAATAAATAATAATATTGCTTAGAGCATAGGCAACATAGGCAATTGTACCCCTTCCCTTAAACTATC
>Ga0209877_1000032_pt1 | contig 19584 bp, 21 predicted proteins | sample GWRWN2_0_30_FD_187232 | JGI IMG/M metagenome (GOLD analysis project Ga0209877, IMG submission 187232) | Riverbed sediment microbial communities from areas with no vegetation in Columbia River, Washington, USA - GW-RW N2_0_30 (SPAdes)... | ecosystem: Environmental > Aquatic > Freshwater > River >... | reverse complement strand
GCAATTTCTCTCGCGTGTTTATGCGAGATATCAGTCTCTCTTAATGCGGCCCTAACGTGTTTATTCTTGTCAAATTGAGAAAATGAGTAAGAATATGTAGGCAAATATATCACTTTAATGGCACATATAGACTTGATCTGGACGCTCCTACTCCAGGCGCACCATGCTGAACTCTTTTGTTTGTGATTGCATACTCACCCAAGTAATGACCAATCATCTCGGGCTTTATAGTAATTGGAGTGAAGTCCTTTCCATTATGAACGTTGATTGTGATATCCACCATGTCCGGGAGAATTATCATGTCTCTTACGTGAGTTCTTATAGTTTCATTAGATGACCCTTCTCTGATACTTTTTATTCTTTCACGAAGTTTTCTTTTTTGATCATCCATGTACTTTCCTACTCTTTTATCCAACGACCGCCTTTGTCTAGCATTTAACAATGGAAGAAGTGATTCTATTGATAAATTCTTTAATTGATCTACATTATAACCTCTAAATCTAAATTCACGAACCAACTAAGATTATCAACTCCAAAATACTCCTTTTAAATTTAACTAGATGATTCAATTCCTATACCAACCCTAATTTTGTTGCAAGCTCTCGCGCTTCATCATTTTTTGTAAATTTAACAATTGCCTTCTTCCCATGAATTGTCCTAAAAATATTGACTTCTTTTACGTTACCTTCGTACATTGTTTTTATTGCTTCAGTTACATCTTTCTTGCTTGCATTGTCGGAAACAATAAAAGTTAACTTATTTTCTTTTTCTATCAAATTGAATGTCTTTTCTGTGATATATGGTCTAAGAATTACCGAATGGAGATCGTTTTCTGCTTCTTTACTCATTATTGTTTCACCATACCCTGTATTTTTGACCAAACTGTTTTTATTTTATTCATGGATTCTATTGCACTTTTTGTATAGACCGTTAACCTAACTGGTTTTGTTCCTGGCACAAGATCCGTAATGCTTAGGTTTTCTATAGGTACAACATTAACTCCAGGTAAGGATTTTTTCAATTTAATTATCGGAGAATTTTTTGAAACAACTAGCAGGCAGCTTAATGCCGAGTGTTTTTTTCTTCCACGTAATCGTGATTTACCTGATGGTTTCCTTACGATATTCATAGACCTTTTAAGATCTTCTTCTAATCCTAAGGACACCAATATTTTTTTTAATTCTACAGTTTTTGTTATTTTCTCCAAATCATTTGAAACTACAATTGGAAATTCAGAGATTTTTCCTACATTGTGGCCACGTTTCTCAATTATATCTTTACTAGAAGTTGCGGCAAGTGCAGAACAGAATCCAAGTTGTTTTTCCTTCTTGTTTATTTTTTTGTAATTTTTCTTCCATGATACGGGTGGGTGGGCAATTCTTCCACTTCTGACACCTGCAACTCCAGCAGCTTGCCCAGCGCGTGGAAATCCTTCTCCACGGGCCCTTGCTATTCTCGCAATTCCCAAACCAGTATTACGAGATTCTGCACTGACAATTTCACCAGCAGCGGGGTATTTTCCTTGACGTTGGAACTTGGTTGAAAGAACATTTACATAGACTTTTTTTATAATATCTGGCCTAAATGGAGTATTGAAAACAGATGGAAGTTCTAATGATTCAATTTCTTTTCCACGAAGATCTTTGAGGTTAATCTTCACTTTACTAATACCTCCAAAACTTTAGGTTCTAATACTTTCTTACTTACACTTCGAATTGGAAATCTCATCTTAACTAGTCTTTTCGGAACACCTGGAATTGAACCCTTGACTATTATGTAGTCATTTTTTATCATGCCAAAATGTTCAAATCCGCCATTTGGGTTAATTTTAAATTCAGTGTCTTTATCCGAATTCGAAATTATCAAAATTCTCTTATTGTATTCAGTCCTTTGATGAAAACCTCTTTGTCCTTGTCTTGGAACAGTATAAGTGACTACTGCAGGAGAAATTGGACCTAAAGTTCCAAGGGCTCTCACACTTTTTCTGGATTTGTGTTGTTTTCTTTTGACTCCAAATCTAGTAATTGGTCCTTCAATTCCTTTACCTCTTGTTATCCCGGAAATATCAACATATTGGCCGGCTTCAAAGACATCCTTTATGGTTACCTGCTTTCCGAAGTTGCTGACAACATAGTCAATTTTTGATCTTGTGTCTTTTCCGCCGATCGGTATTTCCCATACAAAAGGCTTCTTTTGAGGCAAAGATGCCACGATGGGATAAGATGAAACTATCGCAACTACCTGTTTAATTTTATCAAGATGTGCATTAATTTCTTCTAACTTACCCTCTTTATACTTGAAGGGCGCTTTTTTTGAAAGATATTTGTCATTATCCTTCGCAAAAAAATCAAAAATTGCATTCCTTCCATATGCTGTTTCTGCATATGCTCTTATTCCAATTATTTTCAATGGGGGTGTAGCTATTAAAGTAGATGCATTCATGAAATTCTTGCCATAATTTGGAGTCTTTTCTCTGTCATCAACCGCTAATACATTTAAATTGGTAACTTTATACCCGGCAAAACCTAATAATGATGATCTCTCTAATTTAGGATCCGACCAAGTCCTAATCCTAGATTCGAGACTTCGTGCACGGACTCTTGGATAGAATGCCATACTTCCACGTCTAGGTGCACTATATTTTCGATGACCCATGATTAATCCGTTTTTTGTAATCCCTTTAATAAATTAATAACTTTAAGACAATATTTGCGAAAATTGAGGATTCCATATTCAGAATAATTAAATGAATTTTCGTCGATAATTAAATTAGGTGTGTAAGTAATTGTTAACTATTGACAAGGTACCAAGAATCGCCTCCTCTAACCTTACAGTCTGAGTACCCTGGTTAGGAAACATGTTTAAAAAATAGTGATTCTGTGAAATTTTTTTGTTTTCAAATTCCAATATTTTTCTCAAGCCAAATTTAGGGCCGCCAAACACAACTAGTAGATTCTTTGACAATTTTAGGTTGCCCATCAAATTATCTACATGTTTTGTAAATTGTAGCCCTTCAACGGATGTCATTAATATTTCGCAATTCGTATTTTCAAGCAATGCTGATAGCGAGTCTGCAAATTTGACATCATATCCCCAGTAACCATCAAGCTCTTCTTTTGCAACATCTTCCGCTAATAGTTGCCCGTTGTATGAAATTTTTACTAAAACTTTTTTTCCTAATTGTGTTCCTTTATATTTTACAAGTTCTTGAAGCCCTACGTCCACATACAACGAATCATTTTGCTTTACAACAAATCCAAACCGTATCTCGTTCTTGATATTTTTGATGTCTATCAGTGCTTTATGATGTGGAGACTTTATGGGCGGTAAGATTCCAGCATGTTTCAGTATCCACATTTTAGGATAAATTTTTTTTCTAAGATATGGAGGTGTGTCAAGGTATTCAAGTATTGTTCTCATTATTTTTTTATCGATTTTTTCTGCTTTTGTGCTATTGTCGTGATAAATAAAAATTTTCTTAACACAAAATATTGAACATGAACGGGAAATTTGTGAAATTTTGTAGCTTTTGTCAAGAATTGTTTGAGACTCTATCAAACATGAATCAGGAATTGCAATCCACAGGTTAGTCAAAGTATTTTGTAGACCGTCTATTCTGATAATAATTTTTCTACAGTGCTTCCAATTAGACCAGTTGATCCAAATGTAGTTTCACGCAGAATACCATTTTTGTCGATGAATATTGTTGAGGGCGTACCTTTCAATGAATATTCTTCAAAAGTGAGCGGACTGTATGGTTTTGTTTCCAGATATGATTTGATGCGTGAAATAATTTGTTCCTTATCTTTTTGATGATACAATTCAAAATCAGGGACGTTTGCATTAACAAATTCCATAATCCTCTTGTCTTCAATAGGATGTTTTTCTTTTACAAGCATATCCATTCCCACAGGAAAAGGAATATTGTATGACAGTCTTCCTTCATTTAGTAACTTACTCTGGTAGGTAAGAGTAGTAAGAGTTTCACCTATTACCTTATTTTCCTTTAATAGTAGTCTTAGATTTTCAACGGTATTCTTATCAAAATCCTCAAATGCTGTGGCTAGTCCCAATACCACTACTCCATTGTTTTTATATTTTTGATATGTATCTATTGCTTCAGGTATTCCATAAATAAAACACCCAGGGCAGTTTACTTGGAAAACTTCCACGACAACCACATTACCTTGATATTCTTTCAGATTAGAAGCTCCACCTTGAACCCATTCAGATACTTTCAATTCGGGAGCCGGTGAGCCAGCTTTAACTGTCACAAAATTCACAATATTACTTGAATATTTAAACCAATATTACGTTTATTTTGGTGGTAAAAATAAAGATTATTGAGGAGCTCTTTTACTGGCATTTTCTTTCGACTTTGATGCATAGTTTTCAATGTCATTATTTTCAACTTTTTTCATCCTCTTTGTTTTAGTATCTATCTGAGCCATTTTTATGTGTCTTATTCCTGTTTTCTCTTCACTAACCAAGTAAATTGACTCTAATGATAGGCTACTTGCCTCTTCCATGCTAATGTCAAGATGATAGTTTTTTTCCAAAAATTCATTTACCTGATCACTGCCATTCCCAATTGCAACTGCATCGTATCCAATGTAAGTTCCACTTGGATCGGTCTGATATAGTGAAGAACCATTCTTATCGACTCCTGCGAGGATCAATGCAACACCATATGGTCTGACTCCTGCATATTGCGTGAATTGTTGAGCCATATCTGCAAGATTTTTTGCAACACCTTCAACGTCTACAGGTTCATCGTAAATCAGTCTATTACTTTGAGCGAAAAATCTTGCATGATCAACTTGAGTTCTTGCATCAGGAATATATCCCGCTGCTGCTACTCCTATGTGATCATCTATTTGGAATATTTTTTGAGTAATATCAGAAACTTGTAATTTCCTAGCTTTTTCTTCAACAGCTAAGACCACTCCGTCCTTACTTTTGATTCCAACCGCAAGTGTTCCTCTTCTTACGGTTTCAATGGCATACTCTACTTGGTATAATCTACCATCGGGTGAAAATACCGTTATTGCTCTATCATAACCAGCTGCTGCAGGTAACAAATCAGCTCTAACTTGTTTGCATTCGTTAATTTAAGTTTACCTTAGTATCATACTTTAAATTGTTAATCGATTTTTTCAAAGATCGACTTGTCTTTGGAAGAAGAAATAATATTTCAAGGTCACAAGAATATACTATCTCTTCACCACAAAACAATTGAAATTACCAAGGACACTCATTTGACTAAGAAAGGTGATTGTATTATCGGGGTGTCGGCTAATAAGGCATGCGATGATTTGGATATTGGGTTGAGAGAGAAATTAAGAACTAGCGGCAGCGTAGTAAAAATAGGAATCATTGTAGAACCTTATCAATTTGACATGGTTGGATTGGGAAGTGATAATTTAGAAATTACACACAAACATGATATAGTATTAAGAAAATCAAATTATGTCGACGCTAGAACTCTCATTGTTTCATGTGATAAATCGGCAATTGACATTCCAAGAAAACTCATAAATGCCCTAACCAATTCTGAAGCAATAGGATTACTGAGGATAAAAGTAGAATAAAAGGAGAGAGTTCGTTATACTTTTTCAACCATCAAGCAACCCGTAGCTTGCAACTCATAATTCTGATATCTTCTTATAAACATAGGAGTATCTCTTCAATAATTCATTAACTACAGTAGAAGGTAGTTCCGGAGGGATTGGCATCTTACCATCTTTAGACGCATTTTTGATTTTATCTCTAAAACCAATTTTAGTTAGCCAATCTCTAAGATATTGTTTATCATAGCTCACCTGCTCTTCACCGACTTTGTACGAATCCTTATTCCACATCCTGAATTCATCAGGTCCCAGCGAATCTGCTAAAATAATTTCAATTGAACTAGGGTCCTTTCCGAACTCAAATTTTACATCAGCCATTATGAATCCAGCGTCATTTGATATGTTCGACATCTGTTTGTAAAGTCTTATTGACAAATCTTTCACATGTTTTAATTCATTATTTGTCAGGATTTTTTCTGACAAAATTTGATCCTCAGATATTGGTTGATCATGAATTTTTGACTTGGTTGTTGGATCAAAAATTGGATCCTTTAATTTTGAGGCAATTTTCATATTAGGCGCGAGATCCAAGCTATTATTTCCAGCAATATACCGTTCATATAAACTTCCGTACAAGTATCCTCTGACAACACATTCAAGCGGAATCATCCTTAGTTTCTTTACAACCATTTTATCCTTCGCATCTAATCTTACCATGTGATTTTTAGAATCTAAATAGTTAAACCAGAATTCAGCGAAGTTGCATAGAATTTCGCCCTTTCCTTTTATGTTGGTAATCATTGGTACATCATACGCTGAAACTCTGTCTGTAAAATGGAATAACAGATTTTTCTCGTCCAATTCATAGACATCTTTTACTTTGCCACTATGGATGAACTTCATTATTCATCATTTGAATAACAGATATTTATCATATCATGCCTTATTACTGGAAACCATATTCGATCCACTTCTTTGTTACTAACTTAACAGTACCTTCATCAGCAAGAGCCTCCTCTTGGACTGGCCTATCATATCCTTCTTCTTTTGTTTTTTTAGTTGCGTCGATACCCATCTTTGATCCTAAATTTAATAATGGAGATGCAGGATCTAGAGTATCGGTAGGTACATTCTCAATTAACATTGTATCCCTCTTTGGATCCGCTCTAGTCGTTACCGCCCAAATTACATCATTTATGTCATGTACATTGATATCTTGGTCGACTACAATCAATATTTTTGTGAGGGACAATTGACCCATTCCCCACAGACCCATCATTACCTTTTTGGCCTGTCCTGGATATCTTTTTTTTATTGAGATTATTGCTAGGCCTTGGAACCAACCTGCGGCAGGCATTGAAAAATCCACTACTTCGGGCTGAAAGAGCTTTACTAATGGAAGAAATGCTCTTTCTATGACTTTACCTATGTAGGCATCTTCAAGTATTGGTTTTCCGACAACTGTGGTAAGATAGATTGGATTATTCCTCATCATTATACCGGTTAGAGTAAATGTAGGATACGGTTCTGGTGGTGTATAATATCCAGTGTGATCTCCGAATGGACCCTCAATGTTTAGTTCATTTGGATCAACATAACCTTCTAAAACAATTTCAGCAGAGGACGGTACCTCCACATCAATCGTTCTGCATTTCACAAGGTTTGTCCCTTTTTTCCGTGCAATTCCTGCAAAAAGATATTTATCTAATCCTTCTGGAACAGGTGCAACCGCACTAAAAATTGTTGCAGGATCCGCTCCGATTACAATTGCAGCTTCCGTTTTTTCCATATTTTCTTTATTCATTTGATAATGTAATGCACCTCTCTTGTGAATTTGCCAGTGCATTATCGCTTTTTTAGAATTGATCACTTGTAATCTATATACACCCATATTTCGAATCTGTGTTTCAGGATTTTTCGTAATTGTAATTCCAAAAGTGATAAATCTTCCAGAATCCTTTGGAAACGATTTGATTATCGGTAAACTATCTAGTGTGGGGTTTGCAGTCTCAACAATTTCTGTGACTGGACCTCCGTCTGCATTTTTTGGGCCATAATCAGATATCTCGGATAACTTGGGGAGCATCTTAAATTTATTCAATAGTCCATGAGGCATTTTTAATTTTGTTAACGCAGTCATACGCTCACCTATTTCCTCAAAATTTTCCATGTCAAGAGCTATCTTTAGTCGTCTCAAGGATCCAAATGCGTTACCAAGTACAGGAATTTTATATCCTTCTACGTCCTCAAATAATACAGCAGGTCCCTCATCCTGATACATAAGTCTACGCAGGATTTCTGCTATTTCTAAATCTACTGAAACTTTGGTTTTTATCCTTTTCAACTGACCTGTTTTTTCAAGAGATTGTATGTATTCTCTTAAGTTTTCAAAATACACATGGATCCTTTTTCCGTATGAGATATTAGTTTTGTTGATCTAAATTTAGTAAAATAAGGTTGATAGGTTTCTATATGTTCAATTAACTTTACTTTTTTAATACTAAAAATTCAATGGCATTACAATTGAAAATAAACATATCAAGAATTAAATACCGAATAAATTACAATCCAGTGAATTACAATACGAGCACAGGTAAATATGAGAGCGGAAATGAATCCTATACTTTTTACAGTCAGGCAAAAGTAAACCTGTGGAAATGTGACAAATGCACTTTGAAATTTGGTACTTTCAGAAGTTTAAGAAAACACAAATCTGATGTACATGCTTATTGATGCTTTGATACCAGAGTAAGCATCTTATCAAAGATTGTATATGTCCCATAACTAATTATTTCAACTATAGTTATAATTTACTCTTCAGAAATTAATTTCACGAGAAAAAAGTTTTGCAAGCTGATCTAAAATTCTTGCTGTCGCCCCCCAAATAATTTCATTCTTGTAAGTAAATCTAGGTAGTTGTGAAATAGTAAATTGTTGCTGGTGTTTCAGGTCGTTCTCTCTACTTTTAAGTAACGGTATTAGTGGAACGTCTATAATTTTCTCCACCTCATAATTGATATCGGTTATTTCTGGTATCCTGTCTATTAAAGCAACGTATGGATAAATAATGTAACGTGAAGTTAACGTCTTTACCGCATTCAAATGGCCAATAACCTGTTCTTTTTTAATCTTAATTCCTAATTCTTCACTTATTTCCCTTACCGCGGTTTCCAACATGTTAACATCATTTTCTATAAAATTACCACCAGGAAAGGAAATTTCACCTGCATGATTTTTCACAAGGTTAGTCCTTTTTATTAAGATCACATATGGACTCCTATTTTTGAAATGAATTATTATCATAACCGCAGCAAATCTGAATTGAAGTGAAGGCGACGGAAGGATTACTTTTTTATTCAGAAACGGATAAATCAAATGTTTGAGCACTTTTTCATTATACAAACAAGATCATCTGTTGTATCCATTATTAATTAGAAAGTATAAAATCTATCGAGTTCCATTTTTGAAAATATGCTCTGCTTCACAATTTTCAAGATTATAAATTAAGGCTTTAATTATGATAAATATTGTCAGATATTAATGGATATTAAAGTTATTTATGAGATGAACCCCCCAAAGGTTCTTTACAATAATGTTTTTGATCATGATACAATAAACAAGAATATTGAACTCTTTATGTCCAGAGCAAAAAAGGTATCAGAATATGTTGATGGGATACACTTGACTGATAATGTACTTGGTGTACCACGAATTTCTAGTTTGACGCTTGTTTCAATGTTAAAAAAGATAGGCATATCAAAACCGATTAGCTGTACATGCAGACTTTACGACAAAAATCTTATATCAATTTTGCAATTTGTCTCAGAGGCTATATTGTGTGGAGTCTATAGCATCCTAATTCTCCGTGGAGATGAACCAATCATTGGCAATAAAATTTTTGACATTCCTCCCACCAAGGCTATCAAGATTCTATCATCACATCATTTTAGCAATCACATAAGATTGGATCTATCGTTTCCAAGTAGAATCGATGACACAGTAAGAATAAAAAATAAGCTTGAGGCAAGACCACGTGCGTTTGTCACTCAGTCAATAAGTTCTATTCACAATTTAAAAGAAATTGTGAAAATGTCATCACCATATAACATTGATGTTATCCCATGTATCATGTGTCCTTCAAAGAGAAATGAAATTTCAGCACAAAAGATAGGATTGGATTGGAAATCATATAAGGACCAGCCAGAAAATTTCGTTCGTGAAGCAGGCGGTTTAACAGAAAAAGTGCTTTTGTGTTCACCAAATAGTTTTGAAGATGGTTTGGATCTTGTCAAGAAACTAAAGAGAAATTAGTCAAATTTATGTTTGCGTGCAGCACTAATTTCGCTTCTTAATTCCCCTAAAATTTCCCTGTAATAGGGTTTAAGTTCATCGTCTTCGCTAAGTCTCGGCCTTCTATGATCAACTGTAATTTCCCTTTTTATTTTCCCCGGCCTATTTGTAAATACAAATATTCGATCTCCAAGACATACAGATTCCATTATGTTGTGAGTTACAAAAATAATATTTTTTCTAGTTTTCGACCAAATAAGCTGCAATTCGACTGAAAGCAGATCTCGCGTTTGGGAATCTAAGGAGGCAAACGGTTCATCCATAAGCAGTATGTCAGGATCCATAACGAGTGCCCTAGAGAGAGCCACTCTTTGCTTCATGCCACCGGATAATTGATACACATAAGAGTCGGCAAATTTTGTCAATTGCATTGTTTCTAGATGACCCATTGCAATTTGGCGCCGCTTATCTTTCTGCAATCCAGCTATTTTTAGTCCAAATTCAACATTCTCGATTACTTTGAGCCATGGAAACAAAGCATTCTCTTGGAAGACAATAATTCTATCAGGTCCAGTCCCATCGATCTGATGACCATTAAGGATAATTTCACCTTCAGTAGGTTTGTCAAGTCCTGCAAGTATGTTAAGAAGAGTAGATTTTCCACATCCAGACGGGCCAACAATACATACGAATTCGCCATCCTTAATTGTAAGGTCGATATTTTCAATCGCAGTAACGTATTCAGTTTTCTTTGAACTATTTGTTCTAAATTTTTTAGATAAATTTTTAACTTGTAATTTCACGATTTATACCTCTATTAATGGACTAATGAATCTGGATATGCGTATCATATGCTCTCATAAATACGCTATTTCTATAAATTACTATTTAATTATTGATAAATAGTCGTAAACGAAATAAGCATAATTTCTATAAACTTATGTTTATTGCAAATGGAACTGGTTGATAACATTGGTTAGTGAAAGTTAGAGACTGGAATAATTTAATTGTGACGAAGAAATAACCAAAAATTGATTGAGTGAATCCGATATCTGTCTAAATTGTAAACATGTGAGGAAGAGTCACAGATACTTTCTATGGCAACAAGATAGTGATCATCGTTGTTGGGTTTGTAAGTGTCAGGGATTTACGGAAGAATATTATCCAATGATTTCGACTTTTTGGATAACATAATTACAAGAATTCTTCATGGTAATTATAGGTTACATAGTTTGTCAGATTTCTATCGACTCTCCTTCCCTAATCTGAGAGCTTGTCATTATAAGTAAAAATGCAATGTTGGCTCAGCTCTGAAGTGCAACGACCTTTGTAAAATGATTAGCTTTGGTCACCTATTTACAATGATTAATTAGTTCAAATATCATAAAGAAATTATATGAACGAGAATCTAGTTACACGTGATTCAATACAAGACTTGCTGAAAAGCATGCCAGAGAAGAATCGTGATGTAATAAGAAAGTTAGTTGAAGACCTATTCATTTCTGAGGCATTTATGGAGCCCATAAAAGAATATGAAAATGCAACTAAAAATTATAACCGGAATTTTTTTGATGTGACGGTTAGAAGGAGAGGGCAAGAACTTGTCTATCCAGATTTACATGAAAACTCAATAAGCGTACCATTGTTGAAGGTGTTGCAATGGATCAAGAGAGACCTACCTTTGACTGATAGTTATGATGAGTTTAAGAGAAGATGGGATTTAGAAAATAAAAAAAGAATAATAAATTATGATGAATTGAAAAAGGAGAAAGATCCAGATCTAGAAAGGTCATACAGACTTCTACAACAGCGCAAGACCAAACTAAAGAAAATGTTCAGCCAGGATGAAGTAGATGCAATCCCTGCTCCAACTGAAGAATTATGATTGTGTAATACAGGCTCTTTATCTGTATGCACAAGGAGAGGTAGCTGATGATCGAATAATTAACTCCATGGCCTGATAAAATAATTATAATTCTTTTTGACAATTTCTAAACTTCTTTTCATGGGTTATTACTCTGGGAAATTTAGCACTAATCCGTCACTAGTAAAAAGATGATCAATTTGACCAATCTGAGAAATCAAATTGCATCGAGGGTTACCAATCTCTACATTAGGACCTGATTGTACGGGTCTAGCGAACTCAAGTGATAGCCCCTTGAGAATAATATTTCTCATCTGTTTCTTACTTTGTACCAGAATTCAGGCGAATGCGCAAACAAATCGGACCCACGTATATCTACTGTTCCTCTAACAAAGAAAATACCTCTATCCTTTTCTCCTCCACGTACGTGGCTGACGGCGTCTGAATAATGATCCCAATAGACCCAAAGCCCAAAATCGGTTCCCCAAGTAAATGAAAGGTCATCCCATCTCCAATCCAATGTAACGATTGTGTCGGATTCACCGGTTGAAAATACGGTATACCATGCAGGTCCATATGGATCATTTCTGGGTGTCACCATTTGAAAGACTGCATCAAATCTAAGGCCTGCTGCGATAATATCATCTGATACCCTAACGTTCATTACTATAGCAAAAGGATCAGCAGGTCTAAACGCACTTTTAGAGTTCCATACATTTGAAGGATCAGCAGTATGAATCCATGGTATGGAAACAAAAGGCATTTTTCACTCGGATCTCCTAACAAAGTTGCTTTTAATTTCCGCTCCCTTTTTTACTGGCTCTTTTTTAGAAGTTGTAATCTCTATTTTTCTAACTTTCCTGAGAAAGTCAACATAACTTGACGCTTGTTCGTTTTCTATCTCCTTATCGGTCAGTTTTTCATTCATAATAATTTTGACAAAAAGTACTACTTAAGGTTGAACTGTTTGCTGCATCATTCATATATAAATGAGTTGACTATCCACCTTTTATGAAACGCCCAAGAGACGAGCTTGCATGGAACTGGATCCTTTACCAAAATTTGTAAAGAAATTTATTGTTATTTCAATTGTTTTTGTAGTTTCTTTTACAATTTTGTACCCAAGTTTTTGCTGATAGGACTAGAAAAGTTTAATTCCATGTTATCCATAGTATGAATTGGAATCCAGTAACAGGACCAATTTTTGTTGCTCATCCCGACGGCCAAGGAGTTGGACAATTACTTAGTATTTGTTTCTTGATGGCATTATATTTCTTATACCTCCTCGTGGATTAATAACATCTCCGTTTCTCCTGGGTATGACATGAATATGACAATGAAATACTGTCTGTCCTGCATCCACCCCATCGTTTATTCCGATATTAAATCCAGTAACTGTTCTGTCGTTCTTTGTAATAATATTCTTTAAATTATTTATTAGCAAGAATCAAGCATTATATTCGAAGGATCCTAACTCAAAAAAGGAAGAAACATGTCGTATAGGAGTAACAAGAGTATGGTTCTTCGTAACCGGAAATTTATCCTCAAACGCAATTGCCATATTGTTTCTAGTTATAAGAGTAGACTTAGAATTGCAAAAAGGACATTTTTCATCCTTAATTGCATACATAGAGTCCCATTCCCTAAAATCAGTATCGTCTTTATCCATTTTCTGAGAATTACAAGTATAGCAGAGTGCCTGGAAATTTTCAATATTTGAGGAATTAATAGGATTATCGAGCTAGCATGAGTCCAGATATATATCTAGTACTCTTTAATTACCTTTTTCGAATGTTGACGTAAATTGAAAAGATATAAGCAAGCCTTCGTAGTCAGAAGATGCGGTCACATGATAATTGCGAGCAATAATTTATCAATAGGCTTAATGGTCTTGAGCCTATTTGTTCTGGTTATTCTTTATTATATTCAATATTTTTCAGTTGTGAGCGGAGGAATAGATCCTTTTCCCAGACAAGAAATCAAAGATGGAATTCAAGAGAGCGTTTATTCAAATATAAACATTAATTCACAACTTTCGATCAAACAAAGAGGAATTAATAATAATCCTATGGATATTTTGGGCGTCACCCATTTCAGTGATGGTAACTCTCTCAACGCAACTTTGTGGCGAAAGGGTATGCAGATAAAGGACCCTTCTCAATTTGATGCCAGAGAATTGGAGTATGGCATTCTTGTAGATATAGACAACAGGATCGGTACGGGTAAGTTTGATGTTGATTTCCAAAAACAGATAAAGCGTACAGCTGATACCAATAACTGGACCAGCGTCCTTATAGAATATTCTTCATCTGGTCTTCATAAGGCTGTTGCTGAAAGAAGGAATATAAGCAATTTTGAAGACATGTTTTTCTTTCCAATTTCACTGGATCTAAACTCTATCACCTCTCCTAGTAAATTCCGAGTTGCTTACTATACAGTCGTCACATTTGACGATAATAGCAAAATCATAGACATCACAAGTTGGATCGATGTTCCTCCAACACAGTTTTCACTTTCATCATCCACAAATCCTTTGGTGTTGACCAAGGGGATATTATCGATATAGGCGCCCAATTGGAATCTAATATTGGGTTGGTACCAAGAGTATTGAGGTTCATTCCTGAACACAATCACTCTTCGATTGAGATACAATTCAACCCCGAAAAATTGAATACCTCATCATCAGGTCCCGTACCATTCAGAATATCAGTCTCACAAGATGCAGAAGTTGGCACCTATATGATACCAGTCTTAGGTAATGTATCAATGGAATCAAGCAAGTTGGGACTCCCAAGTATCGATGCTTCAATCTTGGGACAGAGTTACTTTACAATTAAACCAAATCTGACAATAACTGTTGTTAATCCACCTACATTTGATGATAAATTTAAAGAGTTTTGGAGCAGTTATGGCCAGGTCATTTCACTGTTAGGAGCTGGGTTCGTTGGTGCATTTTCAACACACATAATCGATCTCATAAAGGAAAGGAAAAAAGAGAAGCAGGCAAATAAGAAAACCTTATAACCTTATAAAAATCCTCACTCATCTCAATAGTGTCATTATATAATAATGGACGAGACACAAAGAGTCATATTCGTTCTCATATGAAAATTGATTAGAATAGTCATCAGAAAAGCAATGTACTCCAGTAATCAAGATCCACATTTATTTTCAGATTAGTCCCTTCCGACCCACTTGAAAATACATGATTTTACCATCATTGGATTACATTCAATTCTGAACGTCACCCCTTCCGGCCCATTCAGAAGTTAATGTTCTTATGTGGCTATCAGAGGCTAATCGAATTTGCATCAAAATTACCATGAATGTTATATACATGCCTATTTGATAATTGCTATGCGGGTGTCGTATCAGCTTGAGTCATATTGAGTCTTCAAGGCCTTGTATCCATAGCATAAGCATTTGCCATTACATTTTATATGGTACATTGGTATTGCTAACATTTTATTCATTTTCTCAGAACTTACAATTTAATTGGGGTCAATTTGTTTCAGCAGCGGTTTCAGATTTTAATTTTGGTGCCGCAGGAGATTGGGGATGCACATCAAACACCGATGCTACATTAACCAATATGAATGGAAAGGGTCCCGAACGGGTTTTTGGACTAGGTGATTATTCATATGCATCTACCGGCAGTTGTTTCTTTACCAAGATAGATGGCTCTGGTCTTACTGGCAAGACCAAGATTGCAATAGGTAATCACGAAGACGATGATTCCGAAGGATTCAGTGGATATATGAGTCATTTTAGCCAATCTCAGACGTATTTCTCCTATAACCATGAGAATGTTCATATCCTTGTTGTTGACACAGACAGGAACAGTTATGCATCTGGTTCGGCTCAGAGAAATTTTGTACAGCAAGATTTGCAACAAGCTTCTACCGATCCAAGCATAAAATGGATAATTGTTTATCTTCATAAACCAATGTATACGTCACCCAATACTTGTGGTAGCTCATCGTGTTCCAACACCGGATCTGAAAACACTAATATTAGAAATGGATTTGGTCCCATGTTTGATCAATTTGGAGTAGACCTTGTCTTGCAGGGGCATGTTCACAATTATCAAAGAACCTTCACATTAAAATACGATCCAGTTAGCCCATCCAGCCCGACAATAACTAGCAATAATCCCAACACGTACACCGAAGGGAATGGAGCAGTCTATGCGGTAGTGGGTACCGGTGGAGTGAACTTCCATGCTTTATCAGGTAAAGCATCATTTACATCAAGTCAACAGGACGATTTTTTTGGTCAGCTAGATATCAAAATTACAGACAATGGTAATAAATTGGAAGGCAAGTTTTATAGGAACGGTGACAATGACATATTAGACAGTTTCAGTATCACAAAAGCTGGTAATTCACCGCCAGAAGCAAATGCAGGATCCGACAAAATTGTCGAAGAGGGCACAATGGACGTAGTACTAGACGGGAGCGGTAGCTTGGATTCTGACGGTTTGATAACCTCATACTTGTGGACCCAGACGGAAGGACCAGCTGTAGTACTAAATAGTACGAATACTGCTGCAGTTAGTTTTGATGCACCTATTGTTACAAATGATACCTTACTGAAGTTTAATCTCACCGTTACTGATAATGGTGGCGCAACCAGTTCTGATGTCGTTGCTGTGACCATTAAGGACGCCAATCAAGCTCCGATAGCGAATGCCGGTCCCGACCAATCAGTAAATGAGAGCACTACAGTCACACTAGATGGTAGTGCAAGTAATGACCCTGATGGAGACTTGCCTATATCATACTTGTGGACACAGACTGCAGGCGCTCACAATGTTACTCTAATTGGAGCCAATACGGTCAATGCCACATTCACGGCACCTAATGTGAGTTCGTCTGGGGATATACTAATATTTTCCCTTAATGTGACAGACGCCAAAGGTCTAGCCTCATCATCAGCAGTAGACTCCGTGAGTGTTACTGTTAATGATAATCTACAACTTAACAATCCACCTCAGACGCTGGATCAGACTGTTTCTACAAACAAAAATGCTGCTATTGAGATAGCTCTTAGTGGAACAGATGCCGATGGAGACATTCTATCTTTCCACACGGTTACTCAACCTGGGTTTGGAAGTTTAGGACCAATTACGGTAACAGGACCCGATACGGCCAATGTCACTTATACCCCTAATTCTGATTACGTAGGACAGGACAGCTTCCAATTTAAGGTAAATGATGGTATTGTAGATAGTAGCAATGTGGGTGTAGTCTCTATTTCAATATTAGAACCCAGATCTACGACTCTCACACTAGGTCCCGTCTCCAATGTACCTTGGAGTAAAACAGTAACTGTAACAGGAAAATTGACCGACAACGTAGGCGGGAATGTCGGAATAGGAGGAAAAACTATCAGCTTTGATGGTACAGGTGCTGCTAACTTACAGTCGACAGTGACTGCTTCTGATGGTAGCTTCTCTTCTGCAGGAGCTGCGCCGCAAACTGTTTCAACTGGCTGGACAGTTCAAGTTCATTTTGCAGGTGATGCCAGTTACGACCCATCTATGGCAACTGCAACATACAATACAGTTAAGCATGATACATCTCTGTCAATATCTCTTAGTCCAAGCAGGTTGAAAGGAGGTGCAACCTACAGCGTGACTGGAAAATTGACTGATATTACCAATGTTCCCTCTTCTGTATTAAGCGGAAAGATAATCTCTTTCACAGCAACTCCCCCAATAATCATCAGTGACAAGATAACGGATGCTATAGGACAATATAGTGCAACTGGACTCAAGGCACCCAACACTAAAGCTTCATACAATATCCAAAGTCACTTTGCCGGAGATTCACTATATGGCCTCAAAGATTCTCCTACAGCCATACTTCAAGTCATCGGTAAGGGAACTTCTACCTCCACGGCCACTGGTCTTCAAAACATGACTGGCCCTTCCAGTACAACTAGCTCCGAAAAGCTCACTAATGAGACCTCTCTGCCTAGCGAGAATGTATTAGTTCAAAATAATGCACCAGTAGCCAACGGAGGAGATGACCAGACAGCATCAGCAAATACTGAAGTTACACTTGATGGAACCAAGAGCAGTGATGATGGAAAGCTTGTTTCATACAAATGGGAACAAACGGACGGTCCTGCAGTAGATATTATGAACTCTGATGAAGCAAAGGCTAGTTTTAATGCACCATCACTATCTGAAGATTCAAAGTTGGTCTTCAAGCTCACTGTTATAGATGACCAAGATGCCTCAAACTCAGATGATGTGACAATAGAAGTTAAAAAAATAGAGAACATACCTCCAAAAGCTGAAGCTGGGAGGAATCAAAAAGCATCAGCAAATACTGAAGTTACACTTGATGGAACCAAGAGCAGTGATGATGGAAAGCTTGTTTCATACAAATGGGAACAAACGGACGGTCCTGCAGTAGATATTATGAACTCTGATGAAGCAAAGGCTAGTTTTAATGCACCATCACTATCTGAAGATTCAAAGTTGGTCTTCAAGCTCACTGTTATAGATGACCAAGATGCCTCAAACTCAGATGATGTGACAATAGAAGTTAAAAGTAACACTGAATCCGAATCAAAATCCAATGAAGTCGAAAGTAACACTGAATCCGAATCCAATTAAAAGAGGAACAATAGTGTCTAGTGATGGATTTGAAATTTTCTCGCTGCTTATCAAGGATTAAACTTGGTCAACAATTTTAATCTGGAATATATAGGTACGACTGAATATTATTAATCAGCCATATATATTCTCACGAAAAAAGAAGAGCCTAAAGCTTAGTACTCCTTTTCAATATCAAAAACCTCCTTTTAGCACCGATATCGTCACGCATCCCTTCCAGCATGCCATATTTTGAGAACAGGATCTAAATACAAGATAGTAGAACTCTACTACATACAAGGTTCGAATTGCCGACTGGCGGCTTTCGACAAAGTTAGTTTCTCGTTACCAATAGGACGTATATCAATCTGGTCTTATTTCCATACCGTATTTAGCTGCTAAACTAGGGATCTTTTCGATTTGCTCTTTGGTATATGGCGGAGGCTTTGCATTAATGTCAGACACTTCCATACCTATGTCTACGAAAAACTGCTCCATTCCAGGTGGAGATAGTATTGTTATTAGCTTTGCAATCTCATCAGTTTCATTTTTGAAAGTATGTAAAACATTTGGCGGAACATTAATGAATGTTCCTTGTTTAGCTTCAATTCTTTCTTTGTCCACCGTGAATGTTAATTGACCTTGAACTAGGTAAAAACCTTCATGTTCACGCGTTTGAATGTGCGGGACAGGACCGGCTCCCGGAAAAACTTTAGATTCAATAATGCTGTATGTTCCACCTGTGTCTTCCTTTGATGCAACAATGGTATTAATCTGACCAGCTACAGCCATATGTTTTCCTTTGTTGGGTTCAACGATTTTTACTTTATTATTATTATTATTCATATTATTCAGATCTCTTCTAATCGTAACAATCAGATTTAAGCATTTAATATGACGAGTCGGAAACGTGAGCTTCACTCCTAACCCACATGTCATGGCTTTAAAGCTAAATTAATAGTATTGAATTAGTCCAATTATTATCGAAACTAAAAGCTAAATACAAGTTAGTGGAACCCTAATACATGCAGGGTTTGAATCCCGATGAACCCTAAACTGTAAGAAAACTTTAAAGCTCATCGATTCATAATTAAATCAGAATCCACTTTTAGTACCGATATAGGCACGCATCCCTTCCGGTCCATCTGAATACTTAGACTGATTTTTGAACTCGGAAGAAGTAAGTCTTTCAATCTAGAACCTAATTATTTTTGCCTATTAACTCATAAACATATTTAACATGTTCATAAGTT
>Ga0209877_1000026_pt1 | contig 24966 bp, 27 predicted proteins | sample GWRWN2_0_30_FD_187232 | JGI IMG/M metagenome (GOLD analysis project Ga0209877, IMG submission 187232) | Riverbed sediment microbial communities from areas with no vegetation in Columbia River, Washington, USA - GW-RW N2_0_30 (SPAdes)... | ecosystem: Environmental > Aquatic > Freshwater > River >... | reverse complement strand
CGGGTTCGGTGGTTCTAGTAACGCTAGTAGTCCTATGAATGAACTCATATTAATAGTAACATAACTCAGCTTTAAAGGTTTCTGCTTAGTTCCGAATCTTGAATATAAAGGATACTAATATAAAGCAAGGATTAAGTAATACTATAGCTACCGAGATTTGTTTTTATTTTATTGTATTCTTGACTCTCTCATTGGTGTTTGTAGAAGCTCTCCAATTTCGTTATGCATCTTTAAGAGGTTCAATCCTTTTTCGTTCGTCTTGTAGGTTTGTGAGCCTTCTAAATATTCAATTAAATTATTTTCAATAAGTACAGAAAGATACTCTTTCAACTGAGCATAGCTGAGAAAAGCCTTGTACATGATTCTTGTTTTTGTCGCACCACCATTTGCTGCCTCTAGGATCATTGACACTATTTCTGTTCTACTTCTGTACTTCATATATTACAAGTGATAAATTTACTATATTAACATGTTGACACAATAATCTAGAACAAGAAGAGATTCTACTTTACTCTAACTAAGATTGAAAATATAAGTCAGCATATTCAAATTTGGTAACTATATGAGGAGTGATCAGATATAGGTTCATTTTTAAGTAATTTTGACTACATCCTTTTGTATATAATATTCACAATAAATATATCAAAAATATGTAAATTTTATATCGGGTTCGGTGGAACTGATAATGCTAGAATTACGATTCTTGAACCCTATGAAAAACTTACCGTCAAGCACGAGTTCATTATACAACACTTGATATCGAGGGGTGCTATTCTCTATTGGACCTTTAATTCCTTGACTTCGAAAGGCGGTAGATTCATGTCCAGATACTCTTTTAATCTAAACTCAATATCTTTGGCTGTCAGATCCTCCATGCTGGGCGAACCTATATCAAAGGATATTTGGTTAGGGTCAGCTTTAACATTTGTTATAACAAAATCTGCATATTGATTTGTAATTTCGTTGACCCAGTAATTGACTTCATCCGTCCCTTTTGCATTTGAAACTTTAAGTTCGACCTTTACCGGCTTAAACTTTGATGCGCCTTCCAAATAATCTTTGCTACCCTCGTCTATATTATATCCTGTACCTGACAAGACTTATCTCATGTTATATACAATTCATCATTAATAAGTAGTTTGTTGATTGAATTAGTCTTTTATTATTTTATTTAGGACAAGCTTATTAGCTCGTTGCTGCATATTATTATGATTAATTATTATGATTTATATTTACTATCCTTACTCCTCTTAGTAATAATTATGAAAGCAAAGTGCGGTCATGTGACAGAAAAATCGTATGCTGATGCACATGGTGGATTATGTAGAAAATGTCATTCCAATTTTTCATTTCTCCTAGAATTGGAACAAAAATATGGTGAAGATGCATTAGTAGAATACTGGTATGCCAAGATACTTACTTATCCATCAGATACTAAGGAAGAGGTAGTCTGCTTCATAAATCATTTGATAGAGTTTTATCAACAGAAATTGATGGAGATTCCTTCAAAGAAAAATTATATCAAAAAAATGTTGTACATGTTACGATCTATAAAAGAACCATTTGATATACAAACATTAAGATGATTTTATTTAGTACAGAATACTGGGATAATTTCGAATCATTTTTGACATAATCCATTTCAACAAATTTTACCATAAAGTATAGTATAGTAATTAAAGGATAAATGCTTTTAACACTGTATCTGTTTACTAATTGTGGTAACAATCATGCGGATTCGGTGGGATACGGACATTCCATGTATACGGGTTCTGTTACCTGATATTTAGCTTGTTCTATTAAATCTATTATACCGTTATCATAGTTGAAAAGTTACTTTACGTTTAATAAGTTCATGTCATTACGGTGCTTCCAAATTCCCGTCTGAAAAATTAAGGTAGTCTAGTTTGTGAGATTGAACAAAAAAGTCCAGTTGAAGACAAAAGAAAAGTTACGAAACGGCTAAATCTAACTACATTGCTACTAACCAATCATATGGCATTTGAATTTATGCCAGGTGCTACCGCTATAGGTATAACTTATCAAGATGGTATACTCCTTGCAGCTGATAAGCGTATTTCTTATGGACACTTTGTAGTAAATAAGAATACGAAGAAAATATTCCCAATAACTGATCTGGTTGCTAGTGCATGTGCAGGAATGGTTGCTGATATGCAGGTTTTGACAAGACAAGTAGGAGCACTCGGAAAAATTAGAAAATTAGAAACAAGGAGAGAGATGGCTACTAATTCTGTTGCCAAATTAATGTCTGTTATTATGTTCGAAAGAAGGTACTTCCCTTTACTCACACAAGTAATTGTTGGAGGCGTACACACTACACCTGAAATTTATACGCTAGATCCGTTGGGTTCACTTCTACCCGACAACTATGCAGTAGTAGGCACTGGGGCAGAATTAGCTTTGGGACTAATAGATTCTGAGTACAAGAAAAACATGTCAGAGGATGCATCCAAGAAACTTGCTATAAAGGCAATAAGGTCTTCAGTTCAAAGAGACTCTGCAAGCGGGGATGGTATCGATATCTTGACGATAACCAAGAAGGGAATCGAAGAAGAATCTATAAATCTTTAATTTGAAATATCAATACCATAAAGTTTTCTGCAATTGGAAATGATCTTTGATTGTAGTGCTTTATTATTATGATCTGAGCATACCTAGGTGAGATTAATTTAAGATTGATTCTGGATCAAATTTAAGATCAGTCTACCGTCTTCTGTTAACGAATATAATTTGCCCTTTAAAGATTTTGGATTCAAGCATATAATCAGATTTTTCGATCTGAGTTCTGAAATACATCGCGAAAAAAGACTTGTAGGTGTGAGTGTCATTATGGAGAAAATTGAGTCCACTTTTTGGGGATTTTAAGCTTAATTAGAAAATTGATCCCAATTCGAAACCTTAATCCGTTATCCCAAAATCAATAGATTCGAAAAAGATTTCGTACCTTCAATTTGTTAGTATATAGGCATAAGAGTTCGCTCCTTAGAAATCCGAGGAACCACCAGCACTATATGGACTTCCTTTAATGCTCACTACAAAATCTAAATCATTAATATGCTTTAAGAGGTTCAGGTTAAGACTGTGACTCACTACCATTTTTGTGCCTTGAAGATAAAACCCCGGCGTCATGCCTGTAACCTTAATTACTCTCTCTCTGATTTCTTGGGTATTTTGTTCTGGTTTAAGGATAACCTCTAAAGTATAGATGTGGTCTCTTTTTGCTTTTTGATCAGAAATTAATCTAACAACCAGAATCGGATCTACCTTCGGAAACACCGTTCTGATTGCATTATCTGCTTCGGTAAATTCCTTAACAACTTCCTCCACATTACTCATTTCTGAATTACTCCACAATTATAAAATATAACCTTATGTCTTGAAGAGCTATTCAAATTGAGAATGGGGGAATGTTGAATTGGACATTCCACGAACGTTTCGCTACACCAGATGCAGCGTGTAAAAGTACATAATAGAATGACCACTCTTTAGTAACTCACATATAGTAGATAGAGAGATAATTAATCCATTACGCTCCAGTAATTTTTTTGTTATAAATTCGACAAGGTTGCCAGCAGGATCTCGAAAATAAATTGATCTAGACTTGATATCGATTTTTCCTTTCTCTTCAAACTAAGAGTATTTTTCACACATTCTGGTTTTTCTCTCTCGTTAGGAAGCGTTGATAGGATTAGGTATCTGACTGATATGAGCTAGTGTCGTAGACAATTTCATAGCCATTGTATATTATCTCTCTTTCTATCTGATATGATTACTATGTAAGTTATATAAGAACCCGAATAGTTTACGGGTTCGGTGGTTCTAGTAACGCTAGCAATTCGATAAATAGACTCGCTTGTATTGTGCAAGACTAAGCTTTAAACTTATCTGCGAAGTACTCCACTTCTAGCAAAGAAATCATAAAAAATAGTATAAAAAGAGTTAGAATATAGCTTTAATCAAAGTATGCTAGGGTTCAGGACCCAAGGTATTTAGTCTCTATGTAGGTAACAAAGTAATCCGGGTTATAGCCTTCATTTAAGGCATTATTAAGAAGTACTTTGGGGGCATAAACAGATCCATGCTGATGTATTTTTAATCTTAACCATTCTCTGATAGGCTTGAAATTACCCCTCTTGATGTCTTCCTCGTAATCCTCCAGATCTTTGCGCATCTTTGAAGCAATGATCGCTGAAACCAAGTTTCCCAAAGTGTAAGTAGGGAAATAGCCAAAGAGCCCACTGCTCCAGTGTGTATCTTGAAGCACTCCTTGTGAATCCTTAGTTGGTCTCACTCCAAGCAGCTGCTCCATTCTATCGTTCCAGAATTCAGGAATCTCAGAGACGCTGAGCTCATCTCCAAATATTTTTTTCTCTATCTCATATCTCAATGCTATATGGAGATTGTAAGTAACTTCGTCTGCGTCAACTCGTATATAATCAGCCTTGACATTATTGAAATACAGGTACAACTCGTCATCTGTTGCTTGGTTTGCGAAACTTACTTGCTTTCTAATCAAGGGAGCTATCAATTGAACAAAAGGCAGGCTTCTGCCCACAATATTCTCCCAAAACCTTGACTGAGATTCATGGAGGGCAAGCGAAGATCCGCCTTCAAGAGGAGTAAAAGATAATGACTGATCGCATTGCAGATCATACAGGGCATGACCAGCTTCATGAATAGTACTAGATATCGACTTTTTGAAATCAGTCCCTTCATACCGAGTAGTTATTCTGACGTCGTTGAGGCCCATAGTCTCAGTGAAAGGATGAGTAGATACATCCATTCTGAAACGTTTCATGTCGTATTGCAGGAGAGTCAAAATATTATGATTGAGCTCATCAACGCTTTGGATATCATACTTTGATTTTCCAAGTTTGATCTCTTTGCAAAACGGGCTGCCTAAATCTACGAGTTTTTTCAGAATCTTCTGAATACGCGGAGTCAATGCACCGAATACTTTATCCAGGTCATCTACTGTAAGCTCTTCTTCGAATGAATCCAAAAGGGCATCATATGGATGCTTTTCATAACCTATCTTCTCAGCGATTTGCTTCTTTATTTCTATCATTTTCTTCAAGTGGGGTGTATACATCATGAAATCAGATTTTTCTCTCGCCTCCCTCCATGCCATGTTGCCCCTTATACTTTCCAGAGATTCTGCTTCTGTCAATTTTTTGGGTATCTTGATCTGCTTGGTTATTTCCCTGTTGAGTACTCGTACAATGCCCTTCTCTAAATCGCTAAGGCTCTCCAGTTTCTTCGCTGACTCAACAAGACCAACAAAATCTTTCTTTAGCAGAAGATCCTTATGCAGCATGTGAAGTTGAGAATCGGCCACTCCTCTTTCTTCCGTGCCTTTCCTAGGCATATAAGTCTCAAAGTCCCAACCCATTAGAGAAATGGCATGATTTAGCGACCACATTGGTTTGTAAGCATCGAGGATCTGATTCATGACATGGTTCTCGCATCTCATGTCGTCACACCTTTCATGAACTCAACCGCATCGGTCTATTAATCATTGCTAGCTAGGGTTGCATCTTTGAAAAATCAAGATAATTGCATTAGAGTGAAAATCATATAGCTCAATGTCCTTGGCATGGTTCTAGATTTGATATTAGACTGGAAGACTTGAAGATAGGTAGAATTCAGAATAGATTTGACTACCATGCGTTGGTATTCGTGCCAATATCGGTGCTAAAAGCAGGAGTTTTTCGTACTGAATTCTTACAGATTCATCTGGGAATCCTATATTCATGTCCATAATTTCTTATACAGGGTGATGTTATTAAGATTTTCAGTATGTGATACTAGTATTGAGGACTTGTATGAAGTTGCAATCCATTATTTATGATTGGTTCTAATATGAGTACCTAATTTGTTCTCATCTTTGAATACACATCCGCATAATGTGCATTTGATTTTGAATTTTCTTCCGCGAAAGTAGTACTCAAATATGTAAACAAAGGATCATCATGTAACATGCTCTTGCTTTCAACTTGTATTAGGTAAGTGAATAAAAATTTTTGAGAACTATTGGGAAGTTGTCTTATCAATCTTACCTGCCGAGCCCAATTAGAGAACTACTAGAGGTTCGGGTTCGGTGGGAACCATGTGGAATTTCACACTAGTCTGATTGACGGTTCGCTTGAATAGATTTAGGTAAAACTGTTCGACATAATCTTTTGTCAATCTCTCTTATTATCCAATCATCGTAATATTGCCATTTGGTAAGTATGTATACATCTACATTCTTAACCCCTTCAAAGGAGTCAACCTTGGATAGTATGAAATCTATCATGAATATATTTTCACCAAAGAGTACGAATATCAATAGATCATCAGGATCGATTGTACTAGGATGGTAAAGGACTTTTTCTTGAAATTCCATGTACATATGCTCATATACATTGCGATAAAGAGATTTTTCAACACTTATTAAAATAGTAAATTGAACGTATCCTATCATTGAAGCAGGATCGCATTGAATAGAAAACTCTAATAAATTCCCGTCCTTCATCCTGTCGAGGCGTCTTGTTGTGGTTTTTTCAGAGATGCGGACTTTTCTCGCAATTTCAGATATTTCCGTCCTAGCACCTGATAGCAGCAAACATTTTATTATCCTCAAGTCTGTTTCACTTGGACTCATGGACACAGGTAGTTCACTAACAGAGATCCTGTTAATAGTTGCGGGCTTTAGAGAATCATTTAATGACTGAACAGTTTTATCCTCCAACGATTCTTTGATCATAAGCGCAGCTACAGAAGTTCTCCCGAAATGATGCACGTGATATGCGAGATCACCAATTTGCTTGACGCGCCTTATGACATCATCTTTAGTTATTCGATTGTTAGTTCTTATCAATATAGGAGCAGTTCTATAACCAAAGCTAGCAGGATTAACTCTAACTATGAATTTGTCCAAGACCCCACTGCGTACCATTTTCTTAACTCTATCCTTTACACTCTTTGATGTCAAGCCAACCAATGAACCTATGCTGCTATAGGGAATTCTGCAATCTCTAGATAAAGTGGCGAGAATATTGAAATCAATCTTATCAAGTATGAGCTTCTCCATATGACGTGATTCAATGTCCTATTAACCTGCGATTGCTAATAAAGATGTCCGATATCTGGAATTTTACTACCCCTAAGGATAAATTCATTACTAAAGAAGTGTTGTTATGCAAGTAAATGAACACGATATAAACCCAAAGGAAATAGTGTTGGAATTTTTAGAGGCACTGAATCGAAAAGACTTCAAATCTGCTAGAACCTATGTGAGCGATAACGTATCGTATATTGCACCTCTCAACTCGTTTAAAGGAGCTGAACCATACTTCAAATATGTAGAACACCTGAACCTACCCAAATTAGATATCAAGAAGGCTTTTACTGAGGGTAGTCATGATGTCAGCGTTCTCTGGGAGGTGAATTATAGCACTCCTCCTGCACCAATATTTGTAAGTGCATGGTATCAAGTCCACGATGGAAAAATAAGTTCAATGAAGCTAGTTTTCGATCCACGACCCTTCCTTCAACAGCAAAAATAAGTGCTAGTCCTATTATTGGTAAAGGACTAGCATCCATTTCTTTTTGTTCTTCTAATTGTTTCAATTCTTATCAATTTACCTACTGAGTCCAATTAGAGAACTACTAGGGGTATGGGGCTGGTCGGATTCGAACCGACGACCTCCAGCGCCCGAGGCTGGCATCATACCAAGCTAGACGACAACCCCTCAATAGTTTATTTCAAATTTCCCTTAATATAATATTAGATTTGGGTAATTACTGTCATAACCTACTTCATGAGGTAATAATAAATTATTCAAACTCATCTTTAAATGGAAAGTTAATTTTTCTAGATACATTACCATTTACTATATTTTTTTGAACTAATTCCTTTACTATGTCTATTGCAACAGGCAATACTCCAGTAGCACCAGGGGAATTGTAATTCAATATATGTAATGAAGATTCATCCTCGACTAGTAAACTCTCAGATACAAAATTTCCATTTTTATCAACTAACAAAGATCTAATCCCAGCTCTGCCTCTTTGTTTAAAGTCAGAAGGATTCAAACAGGGTAAAAATTTTCTTACTCTATTTATCATATTTGTCTTAAAAACAGAACTTAAGAATTCATCTGATACTAAGCGTAGAAACTGTCTATTCAAAACCAATTTTAATATACCTAAATTGGCCGATTCAAAAATTTTTGGAACAGCATTTTTTAAATTATCATATAAATTATATGAATAAGGACCAAATACAGGTACCGCATTAGGTCCTACTTCGCATCTTCCATCACTTCTAATAATCCAATGGGGATCCAAAAAAGGATACTCCGTATATCTTGGTGCTGAATAAATACTTCTTTTAGTAAGGTTACTGTATTTCTGAGGTGCCATCCAATATTCTCCTCTAAAATGAAGATCGGTGTATTCTCTTGCAAGACCAAGATTGTGAGCAAGATCAAGCGAATTTCCCCCAGTCGCATTTATTATATAATCAGTAGTGATATCCTTAACAGTACCAATGATAGTCATTTTTCTATTCAGATCAAGATTGTGAGCAATATCAAGCGAATTTCCCCCAGTCGCATTTATTATATAATCAGTAGTGATATCCTTAACAGTACCAATGATAGTCATTTTTCTATTTGCACCTGTATTTGTGTTGCAGTAAACCGACCTGAATTTGTTTTGAAACGAAGTTTTACAGCCAAACCTAATAGCATCTTCCATAAGTTTTTGATTTATGAGACTATAATCAGTCGAAGCATCCCGGAAACATACAATAGCAGCCTGACATTTTACATTAGGTTCAATTTGTAAAATTTCATCTTTATTTAAAAATTTAACATCCTCATTTTTCAACCCATTTTTGTGAGCCCATTGAACGTGTTTATGCAACGTATCGATTTGTCTCTCATTTATTGCAACCTCAATTACTCCGTCTTCTTTAAACGGTAATTTGTGTAAATTGCAATAACGCTTTAACATGTCAAATCCCTTTAATGCATAGAATGCAGTGGAGGACTTTTTGTCTGGATTATAATATAACGGTGCATGAACCTTTCCGGTATTTCTGCTACTAGTATGCAGTCCTACATTTTTTTCTTGTTCAATGACAATAATTGATGATTCTGTCACAATTGAAAGAAAATATGCAATAGCACAGCCCAGTATTCCGCCACCGATGACTGTAACATCATAGCTGTCTTGCAAATTATTACCTACTAATATTATCGAATAAATTATTGATGCTACGGTTATTATTGATAATATTGGTAGTATTACTCAACCAGAATATCATTTCATGATCTTATTTTTATAATTTAGATGAAAATCTAGTGATTTGTAAAAAGCAACAATTGAAGATGCGTTTAATATTTTTCCATTAAATAGTAACTTTTTAATTTCATCAATTGTTAGAATCATAGGTTCTATTATCTCCATCATTCCTAATTCCTGTTTCTTTTCATTAACTAGATCATAACCGACAAATAAATTGCCTCTTTGTTCAAACATTGTATAATCTAATGTATATGAACCTAAGCTGATAATATTTTTTGCCTTGTAACCAGTCTCTTCTTTTAGTTCTCTACTCGCAGCCGCAATTGGTGTCTCACCAGTATCTATGTATCCCGAAGGAGCTTCAATTTGATATGAATTAACTAAGTGTCTGTAACTTTTAATTACTAGAATTTCATTATCTGAAACAAACGGAACTATAGTCGAATAATTTTTTCTCTTCGCTCTTGTATAGATCTTCTTTTTTTTCTTGATGTCTATAACATCTTCGTATAGTTCAATATATTTATTGGAGTATATCTGCCGTGAAGATTCAATCTTCCAACCTGACGGTAGATTCATGATTCTATTCATCTTGTTGCAGTTATTTGCTTTTTTGTAAATTACTTCACTCTATTAAGACTGTAACATTAATTTCATGCTTTCTTTAGTTATTTTCTTGAATTTATATCGACTTACTATGTCGGCACAACTCATCTATTACACACCTGCGAGCTTGACATTTCCGTAAAGGCAAGCATTTTGCAAATCTTTAATCTCATGAGGTTTATGTTTTCTAATTTCAACTATGTATCCACTTGTAGAATGATAAAAAATAACCATATCTCTTGGATAAAGCGATAGCATTGCGTGATTTTCAGGATCCGACGACATGTGTCTTAGATGTATCCGTTCCCATGAAAATAACTCATCAATATCTCCATTAAAGTGAAAATTACTCCCACATGGACATGTTGAATCCCTCCAATTACCTTCCATATTTTTAAGCCATATCTTACCTTTATCAGTAGATTGCAATATCTGAAGTTGTATTATACCATCAACATATATACTATTTCTCTAATTAGACCTAATTCTGGCTAAAATATTACTGGCGTAGACTGGTCACAAGCCAATCGATCAGTTATTTGTCAACTGCCGTTGAATTAGCGCATTATTAATATCAATACCGTTCCAAACTATTTCAAAACCCATTTTTGGAATAAGCAGGGTGATGCATGCTTCAGGAATATCGTTTTCACTTAGAAAGTCAATTGCATCCTGCAACTTTTTAATTTTATCAAGTTTTGGTAATAGTTCATTAATTTTATCATTAGATATGATATAGTTATCAACCAACAGGAATTCCTTTAGTCTATTTGTTATCACATCTTTTGTATTATCATTATTTGACTGAAGGTTCTTAATTGTCTTTAAGACTGACTCAAGGGGAATATTATGCTTATCTGATATTTTTTCAAGAAAAATGACTTTATTTTGTTTGTCTCGAATTATGTTTTCTATCTCTTTGGAAATAGTATCATGTAAATTGATATAAACATGTTCGATGATTTTGGAATCAATATCTTTTAGATATTCAATTATTGGACCAAACGGAATTTCGTCTTTCTTAAAAAAAATTAGGCATTTTTTATCTATAAATTTAGAAAAAATGGATTTAATCCCAATCTTATCTCCATTTTCAGAAACATAGTTGTCCAAATTTGCAGCTATTAACAAGTCAATCTGTACTGTATCCTTTGAAGAGGTCAAAAATGAGAGAGAGGTAGTAGAATGCATAGTTATCAAATCTTTTATTTTTTCTAATTTTCTTTTTAGGTACTCCCTTGTCCAAAAACCTACTATCTCTAAATAGACTTTAATACCATATTTTTCAAATACAAAATCTGGTATGAACGCTTTACCATCGGATAGGATCAGCGGATCTGGCTCTCTAATAAGCTTCCATCCAATAGAAAACTTGAGAAATTTATCCATAAATTTTTTTTCAACATTGCTATCAAAGTCATCTACAGCATACTCGTTAAAAGATAATCGAGGCTCTGATTTAGGACTTGGTTGAAAATGAATGTTTGATGCATCGAGTAGTGGAAGATCCTTATCTTTGCTTGAGAGCTGAAAATTATATGTTTTTTTAATACCGGAGATAGACTTTCTTAATATTATAGCATTAATGGACCATTTTTCGGTAAATATTATTAAGGGAATTAGTTTAGCCATTGCCATCCCGTATCTGTCTGTCAATCTTACCATGCTAAGGGGACCATCAACAGTACACATAACCCTATTGTCATTTTTCATATTCCATACCATTTGTTCGTCATCTTTTGTCTGATTGTTTGATTCTGAATCCGAATTGGATTCATGATACAGAAAATACATCAATCCAAGTTGCTTAATTTTGCGTAAGATTTTCTTCCAAGTGAAACCACCATAAACACTAAATTCTAGTTTGACACAATTTAGTAAAAGGGTTTGAAGTACTGAAAGATTGTACCACGCAACTAGTTGTAATGGAGACAATGAATCAAAGCTTTTCAGGTATTTGTTTTTATCAAGATCATTCCACATTGCAACTTCCAATTCATTGATAGTCAAGTTATTATTTGAGGCAACTCTTTCAAGTAGCCTCTTCCTTTCATATTCTGTTACTGGATAACCAATTTTAGAAGATTCTTCAAATATTTTTCTTCTAATATATATGGCACTAATTGTATTGTTGTTCTCACTATGGGAAAATGTCTTGTTGGGTGATTCATATATACACCTCTGTTCCAAAAGATGACAGATACCTCTGACAAGTTTATAATCTGAATATTTAGCTTCTATCTTTGATAAATTTTCATTCACATGAGCTTTCGTTAATTCTTTCTTCGCCATCTCTTCAAACGTTTTGATTAATTTTGATGGTAAGGTAATATCATTATCTTTCTCATAGTCATAAAATATCGGTCTTATTTTATTCATTTTACTTGATATACGTACTCTCAACAGTTCCATTGGCAACATTACAGTTATTACCCCACTTAATGAGTAAGTAGCAGATCTAAAATATATCTACCTAAATAATTTTTTATTCTATTGAATGTTTGAAAATAAATTAATAATGTTAGACTAAACAGAATCAAATTTGTAGTATTTAGTATTACCTACAACCACCCACCCGCCCTCCTATCAGTGTCTCAAGCCTTAAATGTAATAGGTTTACATGATGTATACAAATGAGAAATAAAAAATCAACATATTCAACTTCTGATATAGAGCAAAGTAAGAAAAGCAACTCTGAAAATATTGCTGATGATTCTGCTGACGATATTGTAGACAAAGAGGAGGAATCCTTAGAATTAGAAAAAGTAGAAGAAAAAGAAAATACCGTTATGGATAATAATACTGAAACATCATTAACTACACTATCAGAACAATCTCAAATTAATGATCTTACTAATCTTGAAATTCAAGACATTGAAGGGATAGGTCCTACAACTGCTAAAAAGCTTAGAGAGGCAGGAATTTTTTCAGTTATGGATCTAGCTGTAGCTGCAGTTGAAGATTTGGCAGTAGACATTAATGCATCCAAGGAAAGTGCAGCCTCGTTCATAATGGCAGCACAAAAACTTTTAAGGGAATCAGATGTTCTAGAAAAAGAATTCATTACTGCTGATACTGCGCTTAAGAAAAGAAGATCGTTGTTACGATGTTCTACTGGTTCAAGTATGCTAGACGATCTATTCTTGGGTGGTATAGAAACACAGGCAGTTACTGAACTTTATGGCGAATTTGGTTCGGGCAAGTCACAGATATGCCATACTATGTGTATTACTGCTGGACAGCCGGTAGAATCAGGTGGATTAAACAGTGGTGTTATTTACATTGATACTGAAGGAACATTTAGACCTGAAAGATTGGAACAAATATCTAGTAGTAGAAACATAGATCCGGTACGCGCACTACAAAATGTAGCTGTGTGTAAAGTCTATAATAGCGCACATCTAGAATTAATAGTTAAAAATCTCGGTAAATATATAGATGATTACAAAGCAAAACTAGTAGTTGTTGATAGTATAATTTCATTACATAGGGCAGAATTCTCTGGTAGAGGAACACTTGCTGATAGACAACAAAGACTTAACTCTATTATGCATAAACTTCTTAGAATTTCAGAAATTTACAATGTTGCAATAATAGTTACAAACCAAGTGCAATCTGCTCCAGATACATTCTTTGGTGACCCAACAAAACCCACTGGTGGAAACGTAATTGGTCATGCTTCCACATACAGAGTATATCTGAGAAAGTCTGGTGAAAATAGAATAGCAAAAATGATCGATTCTCCATATCATCCATATAGTGAAGTAAGATTTACGATAAATGAAAAAGGAACAGATAACCTGGATGAGGGTAAAAAATCCAAAAAAGAATAATTTTTTATTATTATTATTACATTTATCTTAAGTGAATAGAAAATCAATATGTGAAAAAGTTTCAAGGTATAGTATTAATGCAGGCCATTATAACAAACCCTTTCAAATATTTTCAGGCTTGTGCTTTTCATTATAATGCTGTAAATATTCAGATTCATTTTCAAATGTTTTATTACATTTACTACACATAACAGGTTCATCATCGTTTTTTTCCATTTCCATTTCCATTTTCACCTAATACAAACATAAAGGTTATTTAAGAATTTACGGTTACTCTCTCGTTTGATTATATCATACGTCTATGTAATTGAATACCACTTTCAAAGGATGTTCATGAATTATGTTTTTTTGGCATCATAAAAACCATGTTACAGGATCGAAAACTAGTCTATGGCAAAAGATACTTTTACGCAAGTTCGATAGTTTGTTATTTTTCCTGAAGTGGGATCTATATTAGCAGTCATATCGATAACTTCTATGCCATGTATCCCATGCAAGGTCTTTTTTGCTTCATCTACTGCAACCTGAGCTGCATCTTCCCACCCTTTCTCCGAGCTGCCTATTATTTCAATTACCTTCGCAACATGATGAGTCATAATGAAACATAATGTACTTTATTTGTTATAAAACTTTGGTTTTGTATATTCATTATACTAAAATAAACAACATCTCTAGGAAATACAACAAACCTTCCTAACAGGTAAGCAACAATTAAAAATGATGTCTACTACATTATATCATTGATCCAACATAACAAAAACAAAAAAGTTAGAGATCTCTCAAGTGTTCCTCTTATGCTTTTCGTTTGTTTTATGTTGTTAATTATTCTACCTACTCAACTAATCCATAATTTCATAGAGATATTTGCATATGAAGATCCTAGAAGTAAGGTTGTGAAGATATTATCTGAAGGTGGACAAATATGTCCACTTGAATCTGAGTGTAATAAACAGAATAAAAATCAGACAGATATTCAGAATATGACGCAGAACGTTCCAAGTCTAGGAAAATTGGAACCTGGACAAGGTTCAAACACTAGTTCAATAACAAATGATTCTATTGTTCAAAATGAAACTAATTTAGATAATATTACCTCTCTTAATGGGGAAATCAAAAATTCGATTCAAGACATGATAAACATTACAACAGACAAACAAATTTACAATCCAGGCGAAAAAGTTAGTATCTCAATAAAAAATATGGGATCCGAAGAATTGACCTTTCCAAATTCTGCGTTAGGGCTTACACTAAGAAATTTGGCATCGAATGAATTATATCCAATTCTATCCTCACAGGTGATAACAATTCTAAGCCCAGGAGATTCAAAATCCCTTGTATGGGATCAGATAGGTCTTAATGGAAATCAAGCACCATCAGGAAATTATACGGCCTCAGTCAATTCAGGTATTAATACAGCACAAACAACCTTTTCGATCAGATAAATCATGTTTGACTTGACTTGACGCTATTAATTGCTGTTAGTTGGCCACATTTAACCTTTTCGATCAGATAGATCATGTTTGACTTGACTTGACGCTATTAATTGCTGTTAGTTGGCCACATTTTCGTCTTGTAATTCCTTTCAGTTAAGATATCGATTATATTTAATTACGAGTAAAATCTCAGATGTCTACATATCGCATTTATGGGCCCGGAGGGCTTCGATCCCTCGATCTGTGGTTCCGAAGACCACCGCGATATCCTGGCTACGCTACGGACCCTCTGTTTCTAACTTTAAAATTAGAATCAAGGTTCTATATCAATTGAGCTAATTGATATTTGATATCTCAAATCAAATCAACATTATGAAATTAATTAATAACAATCATTTTATTATCTCAAATATTTCTCAGTAATTGATTGAAGGTATCCAACAGAATATCCAATGTAGAATATGCCATTAGAGATATAACACTACATGCAAAACAATATGAAAAAACTGGAAGAAAAATAATATACCTAAATATTGGTGACCCAGTAAAATATGATTTTCCGACTCCGGATCATATTAAAAAAGCCTTAATAGATGCAATTTTAAGCAATTTTAACTACTACGCAGATTCAGAAGGCATTTTAGAATTAAGAGAAGCCATAGTAAAGAAAGAATCTCAAAAGGGACTATCCATTACTGTTGAAGATGTCCTTGTCACCAATGGTATTTCTGAGGGACTCGATATGGTAGCCGCATCCATAGTGGAACCAAATTCGGAGGTTTTAATGCCCGGACCATATTATCCGCCATATGCTTCATATGTAAAATTTTACGGAGGTAAACCCATTGAATTTAAACTTACAGAGGATGGAAAACCTGATCTTGACGATATCAAGTCAAAGATTACTCCAAAGGCAAGAGCCCTATGCATAATTAATCCAAATAATCCTACCGGTGAGGTATTTAACAGTAAGAACCTTAAACAGTTGATTGATGTTGCTGCTGAACATGATATGTATGTCATATGCGATGAGATATATGATAAATTGATCTTTGATCAAGAATTTACCGGCATTGGTAAAGTTGCAAAAGATGCGCCCGTAATATTACTAAATGGTTTTTCAAAAGTTTATCTCATGACAGGATGGCGTTGTGGATATATATGTATGAATAGCGATTGTCAAAAATTAGAAAATATCAGAAACAATATTCCAAAACTGGCTAGAGTACGTATTGCTGCTAACCTTCCAGTACAAAAAGCTGCAGTAGCAGCACTACAAGGACCACAAGAATACATTGCTGAAACTGTAACTAAATTAAAGAAAAGAAGAGATTTAGTAGTAAAACGTTTAAATGAAATTAATGGAATTTCCTGCAAATTACCAAACGGCGCATTCTATACATTTCCAAAAATTCTTCTTAGACGTTGGAAGAATGATAAAGATTTTGTTCTCGATCTACTGAACAAAACCGGTGTTCTAACAGTGCATGGTTCCGGTTTTGGAGAATTCGGAAAAGGACATTTTAGAATTGTTTATCTTCCAAATGAACAAGTACTTGAAGAAGCAATGGACAAGCTAAGTCATTTTATAAACACTAATAATCAAAACTAAAATTAAATTTAAATATACTTTATTTCAGACAAAAATTGGAATATTTTTAAAATCGGATCTACTGAAAAATATTATCATCATCAACCTTTCTTCTAAATTTACCCCAATACAGTAGTATTCCGCCACCAATCAGCATTGCTATTACAAATTTTTCATTCGTCACTGAATTGCTTGTATAATTATCAAGATAGAAACCAATAGTCAATTCTGTTGAATAAAGATAAAGGTTCCTTAACGCAATAACGGCGGCCATCACAATAAATAACACGCCCATACCATACATCCAATTTTTACCCTGCTTATTATGTCCATCTCTTTTTTGGAATGGTTTCAAGTAAGCTTTATTCCAGGGTGTTTAATTTTGTTCTTTTTAGATGCATTCAATAGCATAGGGGTGAGAACCTCGGCTTGATAACTGAGGGACAATGGTCCAAGATATAGTGGTCTGAGACCCTTTATTTCTACAATCAATTGATTTAGTTTTGTAATAGAATCCTGATCGTCACCACAAACAAAAGTATCAGAATCAAGGCTTTCATTGATATTTTTTAATTTCACTTCAGATATTGTATGGAAAGCAGAAACAATTTTCAAGCCCGGAAGATTTTCAGCTAGGAGATGGGCTGCAGATTTCATATTTTTTTCAAATGGGATATATGTAAAACCAGCATCATTTCTTTCCATGGGAACTATTGGAGAAACTATTATGCAATCTTTCCTTATATTATTAGAAATCGATTCACACGTTAATTTTATTGATTCATAGGGGACAGATAGTATCAAAATATCCGAGTCTCTTGACGAAGAAATGTTATCAGCACCTCTAATAGTTCCTTTCATACCATTTCCGTAAGACGATAATGCTGTATTCATGTAGGATTCTGCTGACGTTGTGGCTTTTTCTGCATCGCGAGAACCAATAGTAATGTCGTGATTGACAACCCATCTAAGAGCAAAACCTTCTCCCATTCCACCAGTACCACCAATTATTGAAATCTTCATTAATTATCCTTCATAAAGTGTTGGCGCATCCTAATTAAGGTTATAATCTAAATTGTTTAATAGAACAAAATCATTATGATCGTCACAAGATACCACCCATTGATACTGGGAAAGAAAAAGTAGACTTGATGAAAAATTGTTGTTCGACCATAGACTATTAATTAATGGAAAAACAAATTTAAGACTTGATTTATATTAATTCTGGTTGTTTTGCCGCTTATAGTATTTGTACGTCATGGAGAAGCAGACAATAACGTCAAGCGACTCCTTGTAGGAAGACACATAGAATCACATCTCACAGATTGTGGGATACAGCAGGTCAAAGATACCGGCCAACACCTAAAGAAACTGAAAATAGATAGAGTGTATGTCAGTCCAGTAACGAGAGCCATTGAAACTGCCAAGATAATTTGTGAAATAAATGAATTGGAATATGAAACTGATGAAAGACTATACGAAATTGAATTGGGAGATCTAGTGGGCATGAATTATGATGATGTTATCGAAAAACACGGAAATCTTTTTTTGAAATTCTATAGTGGGGATGATCCGATTCTTGATAGCTATGGTATCGAGAGCTTTTCAGCCGTCAAAAAAAGAATTAAGAATTTACTTGATGACTCTATGAAAAATCATCCAGATAAAAATTTACTATTTGTAACACATTTAGATCCGATCAAAGCAGCAATATCTATTATGTTAGGTCTTCCTCCAGAAAGTTTGTATGGATGGCATGTACGTAATGCTTCAATGACCATACTAAAACATGAAAATAATTCCCTTTTACTTTCAGGGGTTAATGTAATGGGGTTTCATAGATATATTGATGAATGAATAGAAATGCGGCTCTTGCAAAAACCTTAAATTAGATATAGGCGAGTAGTGACCTCGGACAAGGAAATTTGATGTCACCAAGATCAAATATATGGTTACTCGTTTTGTTGTTTTCACCTGTTATTTTATTAGTTCTTTCTTCATTTGACAATGTTTTTGCACAAGAGTCACAAGAATATGTTATTAGAAGGGTGGAAATTTGGGCATTATTTTATAGACTTATGGTTGCGGCATTTGTGGTTGGAGCTGTAGTTCAAGGCGCTATAGTGTATGTATGTTGGAGATTTAGAGAATCACACAAGAGAAATAGGATAAGAGAAATAGAGGGTGTATAAAAATGGGTCATGCAACAATTGAATGGGTGTATGTAGGTGTTGTCATTTCGCTACTTACTTGGGTGGGAGCTGAATCTTGGAATGTTGAAAGACTTGTTGAACATGTGCCACCCGAGGCAGAAACAATCAAAGTCATAGCTCAGCAATGGTTCTGGACCTTTGAACATCAAGATGGAAAGAAGGAGACTGGTCAGCTCCATGTAAAACAAGGAGTTCCTTACAAGTTTGAGATTATCTCAAAAGACGTTATTCACGATTTTAATGTACCTGATTATACTATCTTAATGGACGCCGTTCCAGGCAGAGTAAATGTGGTATGGAATCTATTTGACAAACCAGGAGAATATCCTATTCAATGCAAAGAATATTGTGGATTTGGACATCCCACCATGAGAGCAAAATTATTTGTCGAACCATTTTCACAGACTGCCGAAGCAGCAGAAAAACCAGCGGAAGCCCAAAATGCGACTTCAGCACAAGCACAAGCACCAGTTCAAACAGCTGGTCCACCCGGAAAGCCATTAACAATACTTGAAGGATCATCGGTACAAGGAAGTCCAAGTTATGATCCTGCTACACTTACAGTAAAGAAGGGCGACAAGATAACAGTAACTAATAAAGACACTTTACCACATACGGTTACAAGCGGAACAGGACCAACTGATCCGAATAGTGCAAAACAGTTTGACACAAGCATTATAGAACCAGGAGCAACAGCAGACATTGAAACTACCAATATCAACCTAGGACAATATCCATTCCACTGCACCGTTCATCCATACATGACTGGAAAGCTTGTGGTACAATAGTGTAGGACCATGAAAAAATTTATTATCAGTTCTAATAAATACGGGCAAAATGCTTTTATTGACATTATGTTTAACCAAACTGAAACAATAGAGGTAGTACAAAAAAATTGGTTCTAGAAGTTAAACAACCACGTCCGATGTGGGAAATACTATTTTCCACACATCATACTGATATTGGATTACTATACCTGATTACCTCAATTACCGCTCTGATGCTTGGGGGAGCACTTGCACTTGCCCTACGTGCAGAACTTTTTCTTCCTGGTCTACAGCTTTTTCAGGATCCAACTTCTTTTAACAGATTCTTTACGGTTCATGGTACAACAATGCTCTTTCTGTGGGCCATTCCTTTTGCTGCTGGTGTAGGAAATTATCTTATTCCAATTATGGTGAGATACAAAGATATGGCATGGCCCAAACTAAACGCTGTTGCCTTTTGGATGATACCTGTAGGAGCTGCCCTGGTTTGGCTTGGATTCTCTGATACCGGCTGGACAGCTTATCCACCATACTCAATCATACGAGCACCTGGACCTGCCGCCGAGATGTGGATCTTTGGTTTAAAGATATTAGGAATATCATCCATACTTGGTTCCATTAACTTTATTGTAACGATATTGAGGTGCAGGCATCCTGACCTGTCTATTATGAAGATATCTCTTTTTGCATGGTCTATTCTTTCCATATCATTCATGACACTAGTTGCAGTTCCAACCTTTGCCGCATCGTTAATTATGCTTTATACGGATAGGCTTGGAATATCAGGTTTCTTCAATCCTGCAATGGGCGGAGACCCAATTGCATACCAGCACTTATTCTGGTTTACATTCCATCCAGAAGTGTACATATTCTTACTACCTGCAGTGGGTATGTTATACGAGATAATACCAAAGTTCTCAAGAAAACCGCTATTCAGTTATCAATCTGGAGTTGCGGCTTTTGTGTTGCTCGCATTGATAAGCTTTGCATCTTGGGCACATCACATGTTTGCAACAGGTATGAGTTTCACTGAAAAAACTGTATTTATGGTAGGAACATTGGCTGCCGTCCCGGCTTCATCGATGCATGTCTTTAATTGGATTGCAACAATGTGGGGAGGTAGAATAAAGTTTGGAGCTCCCATGTTATTTGGAGTTGGTGGAATCATGCTATTCTTTGCTTCAGGAGCCGGTGGTGTGGTAAATACGGCACTGCCATTAGATTTCATTACTCATGATAGTTACTGGGTTGTAGGTCACTTTCATCTTATATTGATGGGAACCGTCTCACTAACCTTTACCGGATTCATTTACTATTTGTTTCCACTAATTACAGGAAGAATGTATAATGAAAAGGCAGCCCAGATACACTTTGTACTGGCCTTTGTGGGTGTAATATTTGTCTTTATGACACAACACTTGTTGGGCTTGTATGGTATGCCCAGAAGAATAGCAGATTATGAGGCCACAATACCTTACTGGACCATAATGAACCAAATTGCCACGGTAGGAGCATGGATAGCAGGCTTGTCATATATCATAATGTTGGTTAATTTGATAAAATCTGCAGGAAGTGGTAAGGAAGCAGATATGAAAGACCCATTCCAAATTGGAGAAGAGTATTATGACTACAAACGACGAGAGCCCCATCATTAGAACTAGTTCTAAGAGGATGACCAAAGGCATCCTCATTGTAGCCATTACGCTTGCGTTTGGAGCCGCTATTTTAGTACCTTTCTGGCAATCTATGATGCATAATGCTCCGGCAGCATCAACACTCAAACATGAAGAGCCTCCACCCCTGCCATCCGGTACTCAAACGAGTATTGGAACCATCGAGGGAGTCACAAAACAGCAGCCAAAAAGTAACGCAAGCGTTACTACGGGTGGTGCAGCTGCGCGAGCACAAGCACCAGCACAAGCACCAGCACAAGCACCAGCACAAGCACCAGCACAACCTGCTGGTCCACCAGGAACCCCATTGACAATACTTGAAGGCTCTTCAGTACAAGGAAATCCTAGTTTTGATCCAGCTACACTTACAGTAAAGAAAGGCGACAAGATAACAGTAACTAATAAAGACACTTTACCACATACCGTTACAAGCGGAACAGGACCAACAGATCCAAATAGTGCAAAACAATTTGATACAAGCATTATTGAAGCTGGAGCAACAGCAGACATTGAGACTACCAATATTAATCCCGGACAGTATCCATTCCACTGCACCGTTCATCCATACATGACAGGAAAGCTTGTGGTACAATAGTCTTGAAATTGGAAGTCGAATTTAATTCAAATAGCGACATGATAAAGACTGTAGATAAGTAGCATAATAGACCAAAATGTTTCTGACAAGACTTGCCTTTTCTACTTTATTCATAGTCTTTACACTGATCTTTATTGGAGGATATGTTAGTTCCTCAGGCGTGGGACTAAGCTGTCCTGACTGGCCTCTTTGTCCAGCAGGCCTTGTACCAATGAAGGAATTTATTATTGAATATTTCCATAGAACCGTTGCTGCTACAACTGGAATAATGGTATTTACCACCATGTTTTTTACATTAAGATCAAAAGAAACTTCAACGTCTACAAAAATTGCATCAATGATAGCAGCAGGATTAGTAGTAGGACAAATTATTTTGGGCGCAATTGTTATCGTTGAAAAATTGCATGCAGTTCTAGTGACTATTCATTTGGGAATGGGACTAATTCTATTTATTATGATACTTACCGTGTTCTTGGACGTAAGAAAAATTTCTAAAAGCCGGCTGCAAAAGCCGGTACATGTGTAAAAGCCGGCTCGTGTGAAGAAAAGTACAAAAAAATAAAAACAAGCCGGCTTTCCTTTACGACATTTCTTATATAATCCTCAATTGACTGTCCTTTAATTAATTGATCAAGCATTGTTTCGAAACTTGATACTGACAAGGAGTTTGAAGTCCTATGAAGTCTACATTAGCTATTATTATTGGGAGAAGTCTACAGTGTAGTCATATGAAGTCTACATTCATCTTTTATCGGGTAGTCTACATACTATAAGTTAATCTACTAAATATTTTTTAAAGCGCCTGGCAGTCATTTTAATGCAAGTCTACCACAGTGAATTGACAGGCTATTTGTAGTAAAACATAATACCAATTACCAGAGGCTAATTTCAGTAAAACATAATACCAATTATCATATGACCATGGGGTATGTGGAAAGTATTGATGCCTAAAAAGATAGTGTACGGAACTAATGCTGCAAAAGAGTTTCAGTATCCGGAAAATTCTCTGATTATAACGACCACAACCCCCGATATTTACGAAAATTGGTTAAATTACATGGGTATTAAAAAATATGAAATATACGATAAGGTTACACCTGATCCTGCCATTGAAACAATCCACGAAATAAACAAAAAATATGAAGGTAAAGAAATTTCCACTTATATCGGACTTGGAGGAGGAAGCTCGATGGATGTGTGTAAATATCTTGGTAAGTTAACTGGTATTCCTAAAATTTTAATTCCAACCACGTTTGGAACTGGGGCTGAAATGACAACTTATACTGTAGTGAGTTTTAACCACAAGAAAAAATTGTTACAAGATGAGGCATTTTTAGCAGACGCCGCGGTAGTCGATCCATATTTCCTTCCGGGGACACCGTTTAATATTATGAGAAATTCAGCTTGTGACGCATTAGCCCAAGCATCTGAAGGATATGATAGCAAACTGGCGAATCCATTTACAAAACTCTTTTGTAAAGAGGCTTTTGATATACTCGAGGATGCTATAATGAATGAAAAGCAAGATCTTCTTCCCTATGGTGCAATGCTTTCCGGCATAGGTTTTGGAAATTCATCAACTACATTGGGTCATGCATTATCCTATGTATTTTCAAACGAAGGCGTTCCTCATGGATATTCGTTATCTTCCTGCACGACGGTGGCTCATAAATTTAACAAATCTATCTATTATGAGAGGTTTAAACAAGTCTGTCAGAAATTAAAATTTGAACCATTAAAGCTCAAACAGTCCCTAGATGAAGCGGCTGAAGTGATTATGCCAGATAGAGGACATCTTGACAATAATCCTATTGAAGTTACTAAACAAGATATAGTAAATTGCTTGGATGAAATAGTCAACAAGAACCCGCTGCAATGAAACACAGTGGCTAATCATGTGTTGCTTGATACGCCCAGAGTATCGTTAATTATGCAAGTGTCTTAATTGTTTAAATTCAGTTAGAATTTTGTATTCATTAAAATACAGCGGTGAATAAGCTCTCAACTATTTAGCTGGTTCGCCTACACTCTAACTCGTCAAGAAACTGATCTTTGCTTAAAGATACCAAAAATTTAATTTCTAAATTATTTTCCAAATAAATATTAAGAAACCTTTAAATCCAGTTCAGCGAATCCTGAATCTTACATTGACTACGATCAAAAAGACTATGTTGGTTAATGCGCCTATCAGTGAAGTTTTTACCTATTTTGCAAGACCCGAACATATGGCAGATCAATTTCCAGAAAACATGGGCTTGAACATATTGCCATTAGAAGTCAAAAATGGCTTCGGAGTCGGAACAATATTCAGAATAAGCGGAGACTTTGACGGAAAGAGATTAGAATGGGATTGTGAAACAATTGAATACGTTCCTCATAGGAAAATCGTGGCCAAAATGATCGAAGGACCATTTAAGAGTTGGACAATAACTGTTAATTTTGAGCCTTTAGAACAAAAGAAAACCAAGACAAGTATACAGGTCGATTATGATATGCCTATGGGTCCTCTTGGAGGATTTATAGACAAGATAAAGCTCAAAAAGATAGCCGAACGTGGAATCGAAAATGGTCTCTATAGAGTAAAATCACTGCTTGAAGGCACAGGTTCAATTCCAGTTTATATAACTTTGGATGCTTATAGGGAAATCCTTAAAGAAAAGGAAAAAGCAAATCTTTCAGTATCAGAAACCATACTCAAAATAATTAAGGACTATCAAGTTCAGAAGGTGGCTCAATAATAGAACCACTCATCGACAAAGTATCAGTTTACGATTTCCTGAAATTTCAATTTATTAATTTTTAATGAAGTTTAATTTAAATTACGCAGACTAAAAACAGAACTTTTGTGGGTTCGTAGCTCAGCCAGGTAGAGCGTCTGGCTCTTAACCAGTCTTTCGTTGGGTTAAAATGTCGTGGGTCCGAATCCCACCGAACCCG
>Ga0209877_1000013_pt1 | contig 39440 bp, 45 predicted proteins | sample GWRWN2_0_30_FD_187232 | JGI IMG/M metagenome (GOLD analysis project Ga0209877, IMG submission 187232) | Riverbed sediment microbial communities from areas with no vegetation in Columbia River, Washington, USA - GW-RW N2_0_30 (SPAdes)... | ecosystem: Environmental > Aquatic > Freshwater > River >... | reverse complement strand
GAAATTTACGGGGGTACCACTAAAACCGGGGAAATTTACGGGGGTACCACTAAAACCGGGGAATTTTACGGAGGTACCACTAAAACCAGTCTCAAACATCAGATCTAATGTTACTGGGACAATGGAGAAATTTACGGAGGTACCACTAAAACCAGTCTCAAACATCAGATCTAATGTTACTGGGACAATGGTGAATCCAATTATGGATGCATTTGATATCCTCTTTGGGTGGAAATAATATTCAAGATAGTAAAGGATCTAAAGTGCACTGATAGAACTATTAAATTAAGAACAATTCCTATCATCATATGTAAGGTTTCTAAATTTATGTTTAAATAAGCCTGTCCTTTTTAAACACGCTAATTTGCAGAAGATGTAAATAAGAGTAATATTTAGAAAGTGCCACTAATTGTCACTAAAATGGACATTTGATTATCGAATTAGAAAGTGCTACTTTTTGACACTGATATGCTTAATTCTATTTTTTACCCGACTTAGTAAAGTGGCAGTAATAGGCAGTAAAATGGTATCTTTTCATTAGTTCCAATTGTTATATTGTGGCATTATATGTGCCATGAATACAAGTATTGAATTTGAAAAAGTGATAGTTAGTGATAGTAAATAGATAAGTAAGCAAATTATTATAAAGTTTAAAGTCGTAGATGAATTTAATGAATACACCAGCATTAATTCTACTAGGGACCATTGCCCTTTCATTGGTTGTCTCATATCCAATGATGAGCTTGGCTCAGGAACAACCATCCACAGCACAACAATCTCAAGAACAGTTTGATGTACCACTGAATTTCTCCCTAAAAGTTAAAGGCGACGGCGACGACAAGAATGCTTCATCAACAGAAGGAGGTAAGGACATTACAGTGACCTTGAGTGTACAAAATGGTCAGGGCGGAAGCCCCGCGCAGGTACCTCTAATGGCAAAAGTATCCAATGATACCAAAACACAGGATCTAGAATTTTGTGTCTCCTTGAGCGAAGAAAAGGAAATGTGTCAGTCATTAGAAGAAATAGTGAAAGCGCAAGGGGAAAATCAAACATCCGATGAATCTTCTAACGAAACAAGCGCTTCTGGCAACTTACCTGACAAAAATAATGACAATGAAGATAACTAGGCCAGCCTAGTTACAAATATTTTTTAGTTATTATATTTTAACGATTAATTGTTCTGAATAGTCCAAAGATTTTGAGCGCGTAGCTTGTTTTATACGGTGACACTATGAGAGAAATTACTTTTGATACATTTGTTCCATCTTTAACATCTTTTCCTCTATTCTATCAGTTTTGATTTTTTTATTCTCTGGGATGAATCTATCTATCTTCTTTATGTTTAAGACAACATCATTGATGGAATAGAATGATTTTACAGGTGCAACATAATTATGACTTGCAGCCCGTGATTTTCCTTCATTTTTAACGATATGATAAATTCTATTATTTTATCTTCTATTGCTTTTCGATTGTTAAATGATAATTCACCTACAAAATTAAAATATTTTTTAAGACAGAAAGAATAATGCTGTTTTGTTTCTTCACTTCTACACGATTCTAGAAATAGTTTAAGTTCATCCACAACTATTAATAAAAAAACAGAATTATAAAAATATAGTATACCCTATGAAATAAAGGTTTAATTTATAGAAACTATTGAAATCATGTATGGAATTTTTCCAGGGAATACTTTTTTTTGGATAAAATGGAACGATCTCACAAAGCTCTACTCTTTATTGCCAGTGTAATAATAAAATCTTTTCTGATGTCAATAGTTTCAAGTTATGTCTTTTGTGGCAGTATTAATCCAAATGTCTTATTTTTCCACTGTATTAATAATATTGCATATGTAGCTGGGAGCATAGCAGGGGTTGCAATCATTGGGACTATTTTTGGATATTACATCATTAAGCTCAAATCATTTGACTCGGTATTTCCGAATCTAATGATGGCGGACTTTATAGTGACTGCAATGTACTTCGGAGCATCCTTCTCTGCTCCTTCAATTATTGCTTCAAAAGTGATGATTTGGTTATTTGGTGTGTGGATATTGGGTATGCTTCTAGCTCCGTTTGACAAGGAGAGAACTATCTTAAAAAAGATAACTGAATATGGAGCACTGGTTGCCTTAGGAACTTTGCTTACTGCACATTTCATTCCATTTTTACAGGAATTTGAATCTTCATATACAATTGGAATGATGGTAAGTAGTGTTCTAAGTTTGTTTGGAGGCGGCAGAGATAGATAAGTTTATGTAAACTTTAGAACATACAAAGTAAATACATCAGCTGGAATTTCCATTGGAATTCAGTACTTTAATGCTCATAATACATGAAATAAAAGAATTGAGAACAGGATGAACAAAATGAAATCCAAATTAAAATAATCAAGTCGTTTATTTAATCCTTCATGGTATCTGCTGTATGCTCTTATACACATACATTCTTGATATCGTAATTTGAGAGCCCCTCCCCATCTGATAGGAGCCTCTTTTATTAAATATTCCAAGATTGTAGGAAGAACTTATGTCTCATCTTACTATATTTAATCATCCAAGTCATTATGGACCAAGATTCCAAAATGCTTATGAATATCTCAATAATGTTAGACTTGAAATTAGAGGGTTACGGTCAGCAATAGAACTTGAAGTTAATGATATTGTATGTGTTGTGGGAATTTCAGAACTCACAAATATACTTCTAACAAGAATTGGTGTGTGTTGCTTACTTCCTAGAAGGTCTTGTGGCTTTATCCCCAATCGTACATCATCTCCTAATTCAAATGTACTAGTTATAGATGCGGGTAACAGCATAGATGTATATCAGTATGTAGAATTTGGGCGACGGTATGGATTGGACACCAGACAAGTCTTGCAAAGAGTAGTGGTAACAAGAGTTTTTACAATCTATCAGCTTGTGCATTTAATAGTGTATAATTTACCAAAGATGATTCATAAATTCAATCCTAAATTAATATTGATTCCAGATTTGTTTGATATGTTTATTCAAGATCAAATCGATATCAAGGAAGCTAAGTCACTAATAAAAGAAATTGTAGATGCAATATTGATATTATCACGTAACAATGTCTTATTTATAACTTCAATACTATTAAATAATCTTCTTTCTATTTCAGATTTATATTACAAAACACTACCTCCTTTGTTTAATAAAAGTATAGAAATTAGTCAAAGCAAATCCAGTGAGCGATTAACCGTGAAAATAAATGAAAAATTCTGCAAGTATGTTACTAATAATAGAAAATATTTTATATCCAAAAATGACTTACTAATAGTTTCAAAATAAGTAGATGATATCATGGGCAGAACAATTCCATCATTCAGAATCTCAAGTATAATTGAAGAGCGAAAATGGAAACCATTTCGGAATTTGCTTGATAAAACAGACAAGAAGATGTTTGATGATATGTTTTCACTTGCACGTCTATATAATAGTGCATCTTATCAATGTGTTAGACCTATCAGAATACAAGCTATTTTGATGTCCATAATATTTCATCATTACAAAAAATTGTTTCAATTGTCTAAAACTAATATAAAATTTGCAGAAACAGATCTAATTTAAATTAGTGATAGTCAATGATCTTATTTCCAGAAGACGACATTCTAATACGAGAGATCGAATCATGGAAAGGTTTTGCTGACATGTTATGTTCAGAGGATAGAAGATTATTTTTACAAATGTTAAATGATTGTCACAGATACAGTAATGCAATAAATGCCAAGGGAGAACCATTCCCATCTGAAGCTTTATTGATGACTCTAGTGTTTATACAACACAAAATGATCAGTTGGTTAATAAAATATCAATATAACAAATTAAAATAATCTAATCTGGATAACGATCAATTTACAAAAATGATAAATCTGATTCAATACAATGTTCTTGATTAGAGAATCTATACAATAACATAATTCAATTATCTCTTTTATCATAAATGGAAAAGATAACTAGGAATAAATAAAATAGTTGTAAAAAAATGAATATGGGATTGTGAATTTAATTGAAATTATTATTGCTTATTTTTTCTATTCAAGATTTAAAACTTCGCTCGGTTTGTTAATTAATAATCTACTGTCAAGTGCAATCTCTTGATCAAGCGATAACAATTATCATAATTTTCCAAGCCATTCTCTTGATGTAATAAAATTATTCCATTCTGAATCTTCATGAACATGTTATAATGATTGTCGTCATATATCTTCCAAATCTTTTCATTACCTTGAAAGGGATATATAAATAATCATGACAGATTTGATAAATTGAATATTCTAATATCACTTGAGAATAAATAGGATAAGTCAAAAATATTTGTTAATGGTGAGTGTACTTTGGCGTGAATCTTGGTTAAAACCTCTCTCAATCTATGACATTGAAACAAAAGTTTGCAAATTTTGTAAGAAAGCATTAGAGGATCAGGATTTCGTTACATCCTGTGAATTTTGTGATATTGGTATCATGCACGATCATTGTGCCAATAGTCATATATTGGATAAACATAAGGATGAGGTTGAGAAGAAAATAGAATTACATAAGGACAAACGATTACATGATTATCAATAATTGTCTATGTGCTTAAGCAAATTCTATTTAATTTTTAGTCCAATTCTTGCTTCAAAAGATAACGTAGTTAAATTCTAGTGAGCTAACTAAAATTGTAGGCTCGAAAGATGAGTCGAAATAAGTAGTAAACATATGTTCTTGATAAAGTATCGATCACCAAATTTTTCATTTGAGTGGTTCTTTTGGCTCTACCTGTCTTTGAGCATGATATTTAGATTTAATCAATCGACAACTTTAGGGAACTATTTCACCGAAAGGCTTATTTATAGTGTATATGGAAATTATCAGGATGAACAAATCCGTACATGTTTTGATTGTTTTAGCCATTATGTTTACGGCGGTGCAACTTTTGACATGGGACACCGCAGAAGCTGGAAAGAAGTATCCTAGGATTAAGGCTGACGCAGGTAACGATTTTAAAGTATTGGAAAATCAAGAGGTGAACCTAGATGGTTCTGATAGCAAAGGCGGTTTTAAAAAATTTGTTGACTACGATTGGGAATTGATTAGAGTGAATGGTATTAAAGTACAAAATAATAATGAACCTATTGAAATAAATAATGATGATAAACCCAAAGCTTCATTCATGGCCCCAGATGTCTCAGGGGAAGTTACATATGAATTCCAATTGAAAGTACGTGATGAGGTTGATAGAGAAGATGACGACGTTGTCACGGTGCATGTGATGAATCAACAGGCGCCGGTTGGACCTACCTGAGTTTAGAGGTAGACGTTGATTTCAAGCATCAGGATCACCTAAATCAATACGTAAACAGGGCTGTAGTGCAGATAATATCTGTCGATTAGAACTCAATTCATACTATTATCCATAATTCTCCAGACATCTAAAGCTGATCATGTATCATGTAGGATAATTGCTCTTATTTTTTCCACCAGACTTCATTTCCATCAGTTTTTGAACTCGTTTTTCCACTGGTGGATGTGTAGAGAATAGGTTGGCAATGGAACTTCCAGAAAGGGCAGGAATAATGAAGAATGCATTCAACTTTTGAACGTGCTCTAATTCTTTTGGTGGAATACTACCTATTTTACCACTTATCTTGAGAAGAGCGTTAGCCAATTTATCTGGCTTTCCAGTCATGATTGCTCCACCCCTATCCGCAGAATATTCTCTATACCTTGAAATTGCTCTAATAATTAAGAAGCTTACAATCCATGTCGTTATTGCAACTAATACTACAATTACGGTAATACCAGCGGTATTTCGATTTCTAGATTGTAATCCACCAAAAAATCCAAATTGAGCAAGATACCAGGCAACAGTAGAAAATACACTGGCTAGGGTTAGAACTAGAACGTCTCTGCTCCTAACGTGGCTTAATTCATGTGCTATTACAGCTTCAAGCTCATCATTGTCTAAGAGGTCCAAAATTCCAGTAGTTACGGCTACCAGAGAACTTTTAGCACTCTTACCTGTAGCAAAGGCATTTGGTACCGGCGAATTAACCATTGCCACTTTAGGTTTTGGGAGACCATTTTGAGTTGAGAGTCTCTCCACAATTTCATGCAGCTTGGGATACTCCTCTTTTGATACGAGCTTGGCACCGGAACTCCACAGTACTATCTTGTCGGAGAAATACCATTGTGCCAGAATCATTGCAGAAGCGATTATCGCTAGTGGTATATACCCTACACCAAGATAGTGAAGTATACTCAAGAATACCACATATAGAATTCCTAAAATAACGAAACTCAGAATCATCCTAGCACTAAGACCAGCATCTCCCTTCCAATGTTCAGCCATATACGATGTAGTTAGAATATGCTATTTTTCCTTAATTAAGCTAATGTATTGTATTATACATACGATCTTATTTTTCCTTCAAATGATATCAATAACAAGATTAGTGACAATAACAGGGAACTAGTCCAACCCCTGCTTGAAAAAATTAATATATTTAATGCTAATTATCCTATTGTCATTTTTCAAACCTGCACTTACTAATATCCACTACAAAATCGAGAACCATGGCCCAGCATTTATAGGTCTAAAATGATAATATTATAATTAGTATCAAAAAGTGTCAACCATTAGGGCCAATGAGCAAATGAGTAATAGTAACAAGCTATCATATTTGAAGGACTTTAATGAAGTGTTTGAGTTTGTAAAGTTTTCCGTCAATTCAGCATATAAAATGAAACGAGCTGGTTTGAGCTTAATGCTTCATAGAATGCCTACAAGAGTAGGAGCATATCACATTTTAGGGTCAAATGTGATTGCCGTCAATAGTTTTGTTTTAGACTTGGTGAAGAAATATTCAACTTCCAATGATGAATACAACTCTTATTTATTCATGGTTCTTTTACATGAATACCTCCATAGTTTTGGGATTTTGGATGAATACAAAGTTAGGTGGATGAGCGTTGAACTTTGCAAAAAATTCTTTGGTGAGAAACACACAGTAACAATTATGGCTGAAGATCCTTTGAAAATTTTTCCTCAGTTAGGATTGATAAGCTATGATAAATTTGAAAATGAATTCGAAATAATTAAGAACTTTGATAACACAAATCAAACTTACATACAGTAGCGGGAGAATTTTCACTAGAATTATTGATTGTCTATATAGCTAGCCAGCCACTCAAATCCGACAAGCAATGACCTTTGAATCCTAGAACTATTAACATAATATTAATGCACAATAAAGAAAAAATATGATTGTTAATTTGAGACTGTCATTGGTTCTATTTTTTCGAGTTCAATTTCTTCATCTTCCCTATTTATTGCATTCTTACTTTTGTGTTTCATACTTTCTGGGATTTCAAAATCGTAGCACATTTTATTCTACATGTATTATGGTATTTGTACTATAAAGCATTTTTGAAATCCTGAGGATTTCGATGAATACTTTTGTGATTATCGTTTCGTACTTTCTCAATGAGCATTTTCCTATCCCATTTTTATTCTAAAAATCACCTTTGAAAATGCTAGTTTGGATTATCTTGCTAATCTACTAATACTTGAATCTCTGATACGTAAATAATGTGTGACACCGCAGTTATTATGGGCAAGGAGCTCGCAAATTATTCCTTTGGCGAGAAACATCCATTTAATTCTGGGAGACTTGATGCATTTTGGTCAAAAATTTCTCGATCAAATGCTATTAATTCAAGTAATTTGAAACTAGTTACACCTGCTTTAGCGGATGAAAATACAATATCTTCTTTTCATGATAAAGAATATATCAATTTTGTAAAAAAGTCTTCAATAACGGGACTTGGATATCTTGATTCTGGTGATACACCCTCCTTTAAAGGAGTATTTGACGCTTCTTTGTATGTAGTAGGTTCTACTTTATTGTCCGTTGACATTGTCATTAATAAGTCAAATGGAATTGTTCATGCATTCAATCCCATTGGAGGCCTCCACCACGCAAGAAGGAATGCAGCTGGCGGTTTTTGTGTATTCAATGACATAGGAATTGCTATTATATATGCTAGGAAGAAATACAATTTAAAGAAAATTTTGTATATTGATATCGATGCTCACCATGGTGATGGCGTCTACTACGAATTCGAGGAAGATCCTGATGTAATCATAGGTGATATTCATGAAGACGGTGCATTCTTATATCCAGGAACCGGTTTTGAATCAGAAAATGGTTTAGGACCCGGTAAAGGTACTAAGCTAAATTTATCCTTACATCCTAATGCTACTGATCATGATTTTATTTCAGCCTTTATGAAAATTGAAAATTTTATTAATTCTATGAAATTTGAGCTCATCATATTCCAATGTGGAGCAGACGGATTATCGGGAGATCCATTAACACAATTAAGATATACTGAAAAATCACACAAATATGCTGCTCAAGTTCTGCATAGAGTTGCTCACGAGAGGTCTGATGGAAGAATTATCGGACTCGGCGGAGGTGGATATAATACACAGAACTTGGCTAATGCATGGAATCAAGTCGTAGAAGTTTTTATTGAGAACCAGTTAATTAAAACAAATGAAGCCTAGATATCGTGTGAAAGGTTCCTTCTATCTAAATTAGCTAGTTTTTTACCGATTGCGAATATGAATATATTTTTGACTTTTATTAATTGTTAACAATATTTTTAGAGACAAAGATCTGTATCATATATTTACAGTCTCTCAGTATTTCATGAGAATATTGACTCATTTTTGGTAATTAACTTTCTATTAACTAACCAAATTTTATTCAGCAGATGGAGTACCCATAAGAAACATTTTTTATTTAGGACTAGTAGATTACTATTGGCTAAATGATATCAATGTCTAATTTATCAAAATATATGATTCTGTTAATCTTGATTTTGTCAATATTTCTTTTATACCCACTAAAGGTTACAGAGTTATCTTTTGCACAAAATAACCAAAGATTAACTATTACGGTAGCTAATTCAACCTTTGTGCCTCTCACAAATACTGATGCAAACCAAGTTAGAGTAAATGTAGAGTATACGGTTGAAGACAAATCAATAGAAAATGAAAGAATAAATGCTGTAATGAAGGTATATGCGCCAAACGGAACATTGGTCCGAACTACTTCATTACCAGGTGGATTCGTTGCTGAGAATAATGGTGGTGCAGAAGGACTTAAAACTACGTTTCAAGACAAGTCAATTCAAAGTGTAAAGGCAAATATAACATTCACTGACTTGACAAAGAAAATACCAATATCAAATGCAGTTACAGTCAATCTTGATCTCGAGGAGGCGCCGACAACTGGAACTTCATTGTCACAAAATACGTCACAAAATATATCATCTATAGAAAATTAAAAATCTAAACCATTTTTAGGTATGATGGTGGTCATACCTTAATTTGGACTTGATGGAATAGAGCTAATTTAAAAGGTAAAGGAAGTAAATCCTTACGTAAGAACGATACTAATGACTACTTCTGAAATTAATGATGATTTATTTAACAATATGTGAAAAAGAAATAATAAAAGGATATCTTCAATAACCCGTCATGTTACCAGATTTAGGTTTTGAAGTTGATAAACAGATTCATGCATATTAAAACATTAAAAAACAAGTGGCCCTGCCTCAATAGTTTTATTGTAAATACTTGCGTATTTTCAACTCCCTATTTTTGGCTAGGGTTAGCTAGATTATCGACAATAAAGAATAAAATAGTTATATATCATAAGTCTTGCCAAAATAGTTTTTTCTCCTACAAGTCCTATAGTAAGACTATATTTCCATACTTGAACTTTTTTGGTAAAGGCCCAATACCACCTAGATAGAAAAATTCACAAATTATTTTTTAACACTCTCAAGTTAAGATTATTGGTCGAGTATTTTTCATTCGAAAAAAAAACCATTCCAGAATTATAAGAAGCTACCTTCTTGATACCCAGTTGTCACTATAAAGATTAGAATAATTTAAATACCAATTGTGTAAATCGGGAATTGAATTATTCAATCGATAATGTTACATACTTAAATACTATTTCTCTATATAATGTGCAATGTTATCAGTTTCTTGTAGAGAAGTTGGAGTCGACTGTGATTTTGTAGGAAAAGGTGAAACAGAGAAAGAATTAATGGACCAGTTAGTAGATCATGCAATAAAAGATCACGGTTACACGCGTGAGGATGTGCTCAAACCTGAGATGCAGGAAAAAATTAAAGCCCATATCCACAAATCATAAAATATTATAGTTCGTCACCACACGAACGTCCCTTACTCTCCACTTTTTTGGACTTTATGATTGTTATTACTTCTGTAAAGGGGAATCGTTCTGTACTCTGTTCCATTTTTTAGTAACTTGTTCGAAATTCTTATCAATAAATGAACTGCTAAGTTAGAGGTTTTGATGATTCACTACTCTTCAATCTTAATATGCTTATTTTCTTAATTTTGGATCTTTGGCTAAGATAATTATGCACAGGACAATAAAAGCTACTTGAAATACTTCTACTGCAACTGCTGTTTCGCCTATGGAACCTCCTCGGCCATTGATTGGGTTTCCTGGAAATCTTGTAATCACCCAAATTAACATGAACGTCAAGGTCCCTCCAATACCAACATAATACCAAACTTTATTCCAACCTCTGATAGTAGGAACAACCCAAAATACTTGAGTTAACCCTCCTATCAAGAATAATATGCCTGTATTAAAATTTCTGTCAATTGCGTTTGCGACCAATGAGAGATGCAATATTCCTGCTATAAGAGTACTTCCAGCTGCGCCATAGCGTAATAGACTAAAAATTTCTCTCATTTCAATTTCGTATTGTCATTTATTGGACGCGTTATAAAAAAGAATCGGTTGTCATAATTTGAATTATTTGACCCTGTATTGATTATCCTTGAATATGATCGATAGCTTGATTCCTTTTATTGTTTCCTAGGAAGGTAACTAAAATTTTTGATATGATATCATTTAAGAAAATGTAGAAAAGTTTTTGCGTTGATAATATTATATTAAACTTTTATATGTAAACTGATATGATACTCCAATTGACGTTCTATATATTTTATTCATGGTCTTAAGAATTGTTAATTTTAATATTTTTTACTTTTTCTTCTTGAAAAAGTTTTTAGTAATTCGTAAACAGAAGGTCTGTTTTTACTTTTGCTTCAACATAATATTTGTTTCCTCATAAATATTCATATAATATATTTTAGCGTTTATTTCTTTCATTTTGATCAATATTTTACCGATATTACGAGTTATTACAACAATGTTAGTTTATTACAAAATAGAAATAGCCTTTATTTGTATACAATATGTGTTGAGCTTGCATAAAAAATATAAATAATATCTAGCATATTTATGTGTGAATAAATTCTACCCTAGTCTTTTTTTAATGATTATTCTCGTTGGTTCAGGAGTAATATCGGGCAGTTTTATGAATTTAGTGGAGGGTCAATCAAATAGTATAGTAACAAATGTTACTGATCTTAGTAGATCCGATGTTTCTAATGCTGGTGTTGATTTAGAAAATAGGACTGTAAATTATTTTGATCAAGCCAAAGGATATCTCGTGTATCCTATTATGTCAAACGAGAATAAAACCAAAAATAACAACACATTACCGGCTGTCATAATGATCCATGAAAATAAGGGACTAAATGACAATATCAAAAATATGGCAAATCTCTTAGCTAGAAATGGTTATGTAGTATTGGCTGTTGACTTATTTAATGGCGAGGTTACTACTGACCGGAATCGTTCATCCGAGCTTACCCAGCATGTGAGGGATAATCAGGATATTGCAACCGCTAACCTGAAATCAGCAGTAAAGTACGCCGCTTCACTTCCCAACGTTAATGCCGAGAAAATAGTATCATTAGGTTGGTGTTTTGGAGGAGCACAATCATTACAGCTTGCTTTAAACAGTCAAGACCATCCGCTAGCTGCTACTATCATATACTATGGTCGTCTAATAACAGACAAAACAATCCTCTCAAACATAAAATGGCCTGTACTGGGAATATTTGGAGATCAAGATAGATCTATACCGGTTGACACAGTAAAGGCATTTGAGTTAGCGTTAAATTCTAGCGGAATAACAAATGAGATATACATCTACAAAGGAGTTGGTCATGCATTTGCTAATCCCTCTGGTGAAAATTACGCTCCAAAGGAAACTCAAGATGCTTGGCAGAAGACATTGTCTTTTCTTAAGAAGTATGCGAGTTAATGAGTGAAATCGAAACAAATTATTCCACAATTCATCCTTGAGCCACCCTTCTTGAATTTCAATAGTAAGAGCTCAAGTTGACTTTTAGTTTTTATAATTGAGATTCACATGAAATCATAATGCAAAAGAGGAATATTGTCTCTATAAAGGATGAATCAAGAGAAAAATACAAGGATAAATTCACTGGAGATTTTAGAATTAAGAATATCTTAGATAAAGATGATTCCAGCGAACAAGAGATGTATTACGTGAGGTTCAAGAATGGTTGTAAAACTAGACCTCATATTCATGCCTCAGATCAGATATTAATTGCAACCGAAGGAAAGGGTATTGTAGTTTTTGCTAAAAGGATTATGGTTGATCCTGATATGATTACTAAATCAGAGATAGAAATCGAAAAAAGTGTCATGATGGAAAAAGGTGATGTTATTTGCATTCCGGCTTTTATGTTGCATTGGCATGGATCCGTAGATAATAAACAAGATTTCACTCACATTGCAATACGAAAGAGAACAGAGATAGAAAATATTTGGTTCTAAGAAGCTTTCTTTTGAGTATTGAAAACTTGATGATTAGTAATTCGAATCTAACCGGGATCAAATAATTAGCATTTCTGATAGAAACAATTATTATTTCATAGATCTTATCCATTTGCATGAAAAATTGGTAATATCCAGTTCAATCAATCATTATATTTTTGGCTATGTCAACAACTGTAGGAATGGGATCAGTCATCCCATTGAATGTTTCCGCAGTAAATATATCTAATGGTACATTAACTGAAGAGAGATACGTTGTACAGAAAACTGAAATGTCAAGTCCAGCTTCTCCAACAGTTACACCTCATGGCAAACTTCCACATCAGATCGTATTTGCTCTTCCCTTGAGAAATGATAGCAGGATCTGGACCGGTACGGTAACATTCACTGCAAGCAAGCCTATAGAAATAGAGGTATTGCATAGCTATAAGCCTCAATCCGTTATAGATGCCGAACATGGTGAACCATATCATGCCACTTTACCTAATAACATGACAGTTGCGATCTCTACTATGACCATGTTTACAGATACTCCTGTGAAGATCACAGGTACTCCAATAAGTACAGGCTCTTTACAATTTACAGGAAGTGCATTGGTCTTTCATAAGACTAGTGGGGAACCATATACCGTTACTTACACTGTAGATGCTGTCACTAGGACACCCAATCATTAAGATAGTGGAGTGTCATGATTGGTCGATCTTGTAAAATACTTTACGATCAACTATTGTAGCGTTGCATAAAGTTCATCAAAGTTATTACTTTCTTGCTTCGAAGATATGAGCCACCACTTCATCCAATTCCGTAATGATAAATAGAGCATGCTTGATGCAAAGAAATGAACAAATCCATCGCCTTATGGCCTAATCCTGATGACTACTTAATCTAGATGATGGATAATTTTATTTAATATGTTGTTGCAAAAGCTTACCACATAATGGAAAGTAATATCAAAGATTATTCGTTTATGGCTGATGCTATGCTCGGTAAACTTGCCAGAAAATTAAGGATGTTTGGATTTGATACAATTTATGATCCTAATGTGGACGACTTGGATATTTTAAACTCATCAAAAAATGAGGGTAGAATAGTTTTAACGAGTGATAAGACGTTATTTAATAGATGCAAGAAAAGAAGAATTGATACAATTCTAACTTATAAAAAGACAGAGATTGAAAACCTAGTTACGATTTTCAGCTCCTTAAATATTAAATTTATTGATTCGCAACAGTTACCTTATTTATGTACTCGCTGTAATGGCCAGTTGGCTACAGTTATCGATAAGAATTTAATCAAGCATGATATTCCAACGCATGTTTTACATAATAACAAAATATTCTATAAATGTCGGAAATGTATGAAGGTATATTGGAGAGGTAGTCATATAGAACATATTTCTTGTTTAATTAAAAAAATAAATACAGAATTGTCATGTTTAAATTAATTATATAAATACTGGTTTGAGTAATACGATTATTTAGCAAGACATGATAAATAAAGTATGGATATTAGTATCATTAATTTTACAAAATCATTAGATACTAACTTGATGTATGAATACTAGTCCTACAAGTTGGAATTTATTTAGCCATGACCAAGCGCTTATGGCTGAGTATACCTCCGAATACAAGAAAATGAATATTTCAGAAACTATCATGCGAAGATCTAAATAAGATAACCTTAGTGGCGAATAGAATCCATTTAAGTACGATGACTCATAATATTACTAAACCATGAAGTGTCCATGTTGTGGTGAAAATTTGATAGTTGAAAAGGAAACTGAGAAGATTATATCGTACAAGTGTTTGACTTGTGGATTGAAAAATACTGAACTCAAGAAAAATATCTAAATCGTGATATACTTCTGTAAGAACTTCCTCCATGATGAAATTCTTGACTATATTTGTACTATTTTTCAGTATCCAATCATTAACTAATAACATTACTTTCTCATCCATTCTCTTTCTTCAAGATATCCTATCAGTTTTATCATCTGTTCTACTCTAACTTTACCTCCAACATCGCTGCTACATACTTTATAATGTTTCATTAATAGGGAATGTTCTTCTTCAGAACAGTCTACCTTTCTCTTCTACAAGATCAAAGAATACATCTTCTTCACCTGTATGAGCACTTATGAATACTGAATATGCGTTTAGGAATCTGGCAACTGGTTCCCTTGAATCAAAACCACTATCCCAAGCTTTTAAATTCTGCGTTAACATACTGGCAATCCGTCTACCAAGTTCATGTTCTATCAAGAATTTTCGAATGTCTTCAGAATAGTCATTCTTATCGTTCATATGTGGAAAATATGCTTTTTCTTCCTTACCGTGGTGGAATTTATCAACAAATTCTTGAATGAGCATTGATATTATTTTGATATCTTCGATCGGAATAACTACATTATTATATAAAGCATCAGAACATTTCTTTGCAATCTTAAAGTCGTTTAACCAACAAATGATCTTGCTGTAAGTCCTTCGTGGCGTTCAAAATTATTCAAAACTTACACTGACAAGAAAAATAATGCTAAATCCAAAAATAGATATAAAGGGCAATAAAAAATAGTTCACATATAAACACACACTCATCTTCTTAATATTTATTTAAATTGGCACAGCGGTATCTTCATTCATTTTTCACCACAATTGCTGCAAAATTTAGGAGCTGTATTCATACTACCCGGCATTATTCCATAGAATATTTTGTAGTAATGAATGAAAGTATCTGTTCGCCTCATCAAATTTTAATTGATTACTTGTTTATAAAAATATATAGATTTGATATGGTTATTCTTACTTGATTATTTCAATTGCAAAAAACATTTCTATTTGGACTGATAATTGTTGCGAACATTTTTTTACCTATGGAAATCAACATTGATAAATCACACCCAATTGAACACAGTAACCAAAACTATTCAGATGTACCGGGTCATAAAGAAATAGAAAAAAGAAAGAATAAGAATAAATAAACATGTATGAATTCTCTGCTTTTGTAATAATATTACTTTTAGTTGTTTCAGAAACTCAAAATACTTTATCAAATAAAGTTCGATATCCTTTGTTGGTAATTTTGATAATGTCAGCGTATCTGTAATATCAAAATGGCGCATGAATCTAATCAGAGAATTTCGATATCCTTTTTTGGTAGCGTCTGACTTTAAACTGTTTATAAAATTAAGATACGGATCTCCGCCAAGAACAATTTCTTGCGCAGCTAACATGGCTACTTTATAAAGCTGTAACAATAAATACCTATTTAAGTAGTGATTAGGTTTGTATAATGACATATGAATGGCCAAAAGACGGGAAGTAGTCAAGAAATAGAACCTAATGAATTAAAAAAGAAAATCGATAACCACGAGAATATTTTTATTTTGGATGTTCGAACACCTCAAGAATATGAATCTTGGAAATTATCCTATGATAAACATGATAATCCTAAATTAATCCCCATTGATCGTTTGTTTTTGAATGATTCTAATCTGTTAAAGGAGATTCCGAAAGACAAGGAAATTGTTACTGTTTGTGCACATGGAAATAGGTCATTGATGGCAGCAAGGCTGCTCGATCAATTAGGATATAATGTTAAAAGTGTCAAGGGAGGAATGGCCGGTTGGAATAAAGTCTACGATGTTGCAGAAGTTGCAGTTCCTAAAGAAGCTCCCTTTAGAATATGGCAGATAAGAAGAATATCAAAAGGTTGTATTGGATACATTGTATCTTCAAAAGAAGATAGCACAGCAGTAGTTATAGATCCAAGTCGTGAGATTTATGAGGCTTTTCTGAAAGTTGCCAAGGATAATGAATCGAAAATAGTAAAGATAATCGACACCCATCAACACGCTGATCATGTTTCTGGAGTAGCAAAATTAGCTAAAGCAATAACCGCTGAGACAAACTCTAAAGCTTTGGCGTATTTTAGCTCACTAGAGGAATACAATAGCGAAAATTCAGAAATTAATCTCAATTTTATAAAAGACCAAGATCAAATAGAAATAACCAAGAAAATTTCACTAAGAGCTATTCATACACCTGGACATACAAATGGTAGCATGTCTTTTTTTATAGAGTATTATGATGATACTGATGTAAAGAAAAGTACACAAGACCATCTTCAATATTCCTGTTTATTTACTGGAGATAACTTGTTTGTTGATAGCGTAGGAAGACCTGACTTAAGAGAAGAAGCTGGAAAATATGCTGGACTATTATATCAAACCTATCATCAAAAAATATTCAAATTACCAGAAAATACTGTAGTCCTCCCTGCACATTTTAGAAATTCAATTACCTTAAAACATGGAGTACCAATATCTGACACAATTGGTTCACTAAAGAAAAAAATAAAACTTCTCTCTATGACCGAGGATGAATTTGTTCACTTTGTAACGGACACTTTACCATCTAGACCTATGAACTACAAAACAATCATAGATATCAACAAGAAAATGCTGCCATATGATGGGATGGAAATGCCTGATTTGGAAGCTGGCCCTAACTCCTGCGCGGTATCTTTGGAACCAAAATAAATTTACCTAATCAGTAAATCTTGAGAGTGACAAGGTGTAGAACTATGCAATGGACCTTTACACTTCATCATTTTTTACTAAACTAAGATATCAGTCACTTGAAATATTCGTCCCGTTGAAAGTCTAGCGATACTAATTTTAGGATCACGTATGTATTCTTCTAACCTTCTGTATCTGCGAGGACCCGTGGATGGAGGTTGATGATTGCGTTATAGAGTTAGATGTTATTTGACAGTTTCTCCTCAAAATCCTATTTTTTTATTGTCGTACTTGATTTCTGTGCTGCATTACTTGCAGAAGCGTTATTGGTTGATAGAGTCTGGTTTGCAGAAGTGCTTGTGATACTCTCAAGTCCTTTATCTTTTAATACTTGATTAAGAATGTTCAGCTCAAAAATACCAGTCAAGTCAGGTCTTGTTTTCCCGAGGAATCCTACGTCAAATGCATCATTTGCAGACTTGATTAGTGTTTGTTGTAAAGGATCGTAAGTTAGCTCTAGTCTTGAGAAAGCTTCCTTGAGTTGATCATCTGGAATAGTTTGTCCCGTGAGTCTCTTGAGTTCAATATTGAAAGTCTTCAGTGCATCCTCTTTATGGTTGTTTATCCATTGTGTCTCGTTAACATGTGCTTCCAAGAACTTCTTTATCACGTCTGGATTAGAACGAAGATATTCAGGATTGACAATTATATTTGCAGTGACAAATTTTCCATCTGGCCATAATGTCCGTTCATCCAAAAACAGTTTACCATTACCTTCTTTTATCAGCTTTTCACCCCATGGTTCAGGAACCCAAGCACCATCGATTTCTTTCTTTAAAAATAATGTCAAAATATCCGGATTCTTTACAGGCAAGACCTCAACATTTCCACCTTTGTCCTTTGTTTTGTATCCGTTATCAAGCAAATATTTCCTTAATGCAACGTCCTGAGTGTTTCCGATCTGGGGTGAGGCAAATTTTTTCCCAGCAAAGTCCTTGGGCGATTGAATACCAGAATCATTTCTTACCACGAATACCGCACCACCACTTGATGCGCCAGCAATTACTCTAACATCCTTTCCTTGAGATACAACATAGCCATTCACCGTCGGATTTGGACCTATATATGTAGCATCGACCTGTTTTGCGAAGAGAGCTTCAATAGCTGATGGTCCCGCATTGAATGTGAAAGTCTTTAGCTCTATGTTGTCTCCAAGAACTTTCTGGTAATCTCCATTTCCTACTCCGATTACTGCTTGCCCATGGGTAATGTTTGGAAAATATCCTAGTCTAAATACCTTTTTTTGTGTAACTTGTGCATATCCATGATTTGAAATGGAAGGTTGTACAACTATTCCTGCAATAATTAGTAAACTGACTATTGAAAGAAATACTCTCTTGTTCATAGCATTATTTTTGATTTAGTATATTTGAGTGCTTTCAAATAAGCATTATTTTAACAATATACGCATAATCTCGGCCCTGATGTGCTTTTATTATCTAGGGGGATTGTTTGGAGTTCTAATTTTCTATTTAGCCAGTTTGTATTGTATTAGTGCGATATGAACCATTTAGATCAGACAATAGGTTGATTCTCTTTTGTCTTCTGCCAGATATCAGAGATAATTTCATAGATTGTTTGGCTAACGGAGCCGTTAAATTTTTCGCTCCATATTTTTGCTACATATTCCCCTGGAGAATTTCTATTTTCCAATCTTTTATCTAGGATATCGAGAAATCCAACATTCATACCTAAATCAGACAAGCCTTTGCGCGCAAAATCAAGCTGGCTTCTCATTGTATCTATGATATTAAAATGAGTCTTGGCGTTGTAGCCATATCGAACTGCTGCCATTCTTTCCTCTCTTAATGTAGAGAGTGGTCTTAGCTCCCTTTCTTCGTGTATAGCCCTGCTCAAATAACCAATAAAGAATTCTGCCATTGCCATTAAGCTTTTTGAGGTTGGCTGAACGGACATGATTCTAGTTTCTACACGATAAGAATCAGGTCCTATACGGATTCGGGCATCATCATGTCTTTCTTTCTCAAGCATGAAATAATCTTTAGTATTATTTGGATCACGTGATGTAATGTAGTCTATGTAATTTTCAACACCATCTAGGTATCTTGGAATTGCAGGGAATCCTGAATTTTGTTGTTCTGATTGATCGTACAAGTGGATTCTTGGTTCATGCAATGAGTATACTCGACCGGCAAACAGTCGGCTGTTAGCACCAAGTACAATTGCAGGTGATATTATATTTAGTATTTGATTGAACATTATTGCAGTATTCACTGGATTTTTTCCCTGTAGATGAAGATGAAATCCCTGAATAGCTGTCGCAACATAAGCTGCTCTAAATTTGTCACCGTCGATTTCAACATCTGGAATATTGTTCTGCCATGTTGCTAGTTTATTATATCGTGGCTTATCAGTAATTAGACCTTCTTTCATAATTTCAGGTGAAGGATTAGCACCCAAAAAGACAGGAATTACTTCTTTTTCCATGTATACTTTTTTTATAAATTTATCAAGATTTTCTATAAATTGTTCAAATACAATATTAAGATAGTCAAGATTGTTCATTCCTACCGGAGAGGTTTTATATTCAAATTGACAGTTACCATATTCGTAATCAATTTCATAAGTAGTTCCTTGAAGTTCTTTGATTAATGGTTCAGCATTGACGGGAATTCCTTTTTCGTCTAGTAAACATGCTTCAACCTCTACGCCAACCCTGAAAGTTTCATCTACTCTTTCGGCGTCACGATGAACTCGGTCTTTTAACTCTTGTACTTGTCTCTGGATGGAATGACTCAAGTCAAAGTTATATCATGCTCCTTATGGATTTAAGTTGAATTATGTGTGTGATTAATAGAATTTGCTTCGATTCGTGTGTACGACGTTGGTTAAGGTGTAGAAAGCCCTTATCCTTGAATTTTCTCTAAAGACTCGTCAAAGATTTTTATATCATGTGAATTGATAACACTTATGAGATTTATAGTAAGAGCACAAATACCTACAGATGCCGGTAATAAAATGGTGAAGAACCCTAAGTTTTTACAAGAACTTGATGCCTATATCAAAAAAGTAAATGCTGAAGCAGCATATTTCTTCGAAGCAGGAGGAGATAGGACATTTGTATTTATTGTTAACTTTGAAAGTGCTGACATGATACCGACTATAGCAGAACCATTATTTCAAGACTTGGGAGCCAAGGTTGAATTTCATCCCGTAATGTTATTTGAGGATGTTAAAAAAGCACTTCAATCATAGAGCTAGAATCGGAAAGTGAGTTTTTAACTTCCTAAATATTATTTCTTTATCTGACATTCCGATTAATGCTAATCCTTTTTTAAGTAACCTGTGCCTTATTTCCTGTGTTATCTTGTCCTTCTCTAATATTATTATCATTTTGAAGGTTCCCTCTTACTACCTCTATTAGTAGCCAATAAAACTTATAACACTTAGAGTATCTGATATGTGACACTGTACTTGGCAATTATAAGCTGGCCTCATTACACAAATATGTGATATGGAATCAATTCAATCAGTGGCACTATATACCATATTACTCAAAGAAAATTAAAACTATTTTATAATTTGTTGAACATATTCTTACATAAACCCGTAACAACGATTCATTCCTGGTGGGTCCATTAAGATTTCGGGCCCATCAGTGATCTAATAATCTAATGAATCTTCAATTATCTTAACAATAAATCAGACTCATACAATATTCGAGGCCGATAAATTACATAGCGAATTGAACATCTTAGATTGGATTTTGTATCAAGTTTGCAGTAACGAAATAAAAAGGCTATAACTATTATTGAATTTTGATTAAACTCTTGTAATGTGAAGATTCATAATGGTAAAGTCAAATTGGTAACTTCATTGGCGAGAAAATTCTAGGAACCAAATAGTAGTATCAAAATTCTGAATTATTTTACATATCATTTTTCGCTGAAGACTTAATTATTTTCCCCTCTACAAGATATGTTAATGAACTACAAAGTAGTGCCCGCAATAATCACAACATTATCAATCGCAATGCTTGGGACGACCATCATGATTTCATATGGTGCTCTGCGAGCCGAAGTGACTAAATCAGGCACTTCAACGGATTGGTGTTATATATCGGCGTTTCCGGAAGACCGATCGGTTTGCTTCCCAAACCATGAGGAGTGCAATAAAGGACAGTCGTCAGACCTTTTCCGATCAAGTACGTGCTTCAAGAAGTTCTTTTAATTTTAATGGACGTCCTCCTATTCAGGCCCGGCATTGTTAGGAATCCCTAAAGAACGGCCAGAACCAGAGGATTTTACTTAATTTTCTATTTAGAAAGTCTAATTTTATATAGTCTATTTGAACTTGCTATATTGATAGTTATAGATATGTCTGAAGATAAGCTTTCTCAATTATCCGAAGTCAAGTATATTAATATTGAAACATATAGGAAGAATGGTCTTGGAGTAAGAACACCAATATGGTTCATTATTCATCAGGGATTGATATATTTTAGATCTGATGAGAAATCTGGCAAGATAAAAAGGCTTAGGAATAATCCGCATGTTAAGATTGCACCCTGTGATATTCGTGGAAATGTAAAAGGAGAGTGGTTTGATGGAAAAATATATTTTGCAAATTCGGCAGAGACATCAATTGCATATTCTATGATAAACAAGAAATACGGGATTAAGACAACGCTCATCAGAATATTCAATAAGATTAGAGGTACAAAGCCTCTCGTAATAGCTATAGTACCAAATAAATAAATTTGGAATAAAAAATTTCCCATATATTAACAATAGTCATAAGTGTTCTTCATGCAAAGGCCGCTCTGCAAGGTTTACTAAATAGTATTTCAAAAAATAACTAACAAATGATTCTTCATACGATTTGATACACTCATTTCAAAAATATCTAACTAGTTTAATCTTTTACTTGTATTTTTTTACTTAGTAAATTCTTATTTCCTTCTTTATCTCCATTAGTTTTCCATTTGTTTACCCAATTAGCCAGAGAATGTAGAATAGGTTCAAGGTCTTTTGCTCTAATAGTAAGGCTGTATTCTACTCGCAGGGGAACTTCCGGATATATCCTTTTATATATCAAACCTTCAAGTTCAAGTTCCCGTAATCTCTCAGACAAAACCGTACTACTTATTCCATGTAACAATCTCTTTAATTCATTAAATCTAATTGTATCTTTAGCACTCAAATTTCTTAAAATATTTAGTGACCAACGTTTTCCAAGAACTTCCCAGATATCTAAAACCTCACATTTTTCTTGCATTTGCTGATCCATTAGTTAATATAATCTTACTAGGTATTAAAATGCAACTAGATATAAAATAGAATATCATAAATATATTGTAACTCAAATATAAGATTACTTTCTAACTTGGTATGATATTAATTACTAACTAGGTTAGGAATTACTACCTTACTTAAATATGATAAGACTGTAATATAGATATGGAAAAAATTAAAGAAGATAACAAAATTCTTGATAAAAGTAATGAATCTCGCAACAAGGATCGTTCAGTGGATCTTATAACAAATAGCGTGGAAACTGGGGAAGGCGATGGTTTTATTGTACATCGATCCTTTCCTTCGCATTCCATTCGACATCTAGATCCTTTCTTACTTTTAGATGAAATGGGTCCATTAGAATTGTTACCACAGGAGACGAAGGGATTTCCAGATCATCCTCATAGGGGTTTTGTGACTGTTACATACTTGCTTGAAGGAAAATTCGAACATAGAGACTCTCAAGGTAATTCAGGTAAGCTTGGACCTGGTGATGTTCAGTGGATGACAGCAGGATCTGGTCTAGTTCACTCAGAAATGCCAGAAAAAGAGTTTGCTAAAACTGGAGGAAGGTTGCATGGATTTCAATTATGGATAAATCTTCGCAAAACTGACAAGTGGATCAAACCAAATTATCAAGATGTTCCTTCAAGAAAAATCCCCATAGCAAGAACAGCCGATGGCAAAGTATCAGTTAAAGTTATCGCAGGAAATTCCCTTGACGCTAAGGCAGTAATCAACACTCTAACTCCTATCTTGTATTTGCACTTTACCCTACAGCCAGGTGGAGAAGTTGTCCAACATGTTCCTAAAAATTATAATGCATTTGCATACGTTATAAATGGTAAAGGTATGTTTGGAAAAGATAAAACAATTGTGGAAGAAAAGAAGATGATTGTGTTCAAAAATGACGGCGAATATGTTTCTATTAGAGAACCTGAGAACAGAAGATCCTCTTTGGATGTATTGCTTATTGCAGGAATGCCACTAAATGAGCCAATAGTACAGTACGGGCCATTTGTTATGAATACTCAAGAAGAGATTGATAAAACTATAGAAGATTATCGTGATGGCAGAATAGGAAAGATTGAATTGTAAAAAGGTTGAGGACGATTTCTATCCTGTAATTATCTGTTTTCATAACATAAGATACAGGTATTTGTAACCCTCCCCGCCTCATAGAATCTCTTCTTATTATATAGTTCAGAATTAGTAAGAATGAGATCATGCCTCATCTAATTGTTTATCAGTTTATAAAAAAATCTAGAATGGAGAATAACAACAAGCTAATTTTGTGTCGCAGTACTATAGTTTTTGATAAATTTGTATCTAAACTTATTATAATAAATTGATATCTGGTTGGTTATTTGACGCATATGCTTTAAATGGTAACATGATTTTTTGGATAAAAGAAGATAATTCTACAACGATAAGAGTGGAGGACAAAAGTTGGAATCATAAAATCTATGTTGCTTCTGACAAGTCTTTATTAAAATCTGTCATAGAGACCGATGAAATACTTTCCATGGTAAAAGAATATCATTTTCTTTCTAAATATGAATTGATAACAGATATGAAGAGATCCCAAGTTCTTGAACTGGAATTAAAAGATTCTTCTTACTCATTAAAAATAGCAGAAAAAATTGAGAAGATGGGAAGATTCGGACAATTTCGACTATACAATGTAGACATTTTACCAGAACAATCCTACTTTTATGAGCACAATATTTTTCCGCTCATGAAGTGTAAAGTTCATGTATCTAATTCAAAACTTAATTGGATAAGGAAGGAAGATAATGTGTGGTCTACAGAATATGAGTTACCATTATTTAATAACATACAACTAAAAGTATATCCAAAAATAAAGGAAGGAAAGATACCTAGATTTACAGATTCAATAGCATCGGTAGCTATTCAAAATTATGACAGAATTGAAGACACTATTTATATTCAGGGTTCTGAAATAGATATTTTATATCAACTTGTTAAGGAAATAGAAAAAATTAATCCCGACTTTATCCTCACAGAAGATGGAGATTCATTTACATTTCCTTATCTAACGCACAGATCGGAAAGCAATAAAATAGATTTAATTCTAGATAGAGAAAGTATACCTTTATGCAGACCTAAGAAAGATGGAATATCATATTTCTCTTATGGTAAGATACATTTCAAACCATTAACTGCAAAGCTATTTGGAAGGATACACATTGACACAGACAATTCCTTTGTTCTAAATGAATCTGGTCTTCAAGGATTGTATGAACTTGCAAGGATTTGTAGATTGCCCTTACATACAGCGTCTAGGGCTTCTATTGGAAAGTGTATGAGAAGTCTACAATTCTATAATGCCATGATAAACGATATACTTATTCCATGGAAGCCCACACTGGCAGAACATCCAAAGTCACTTGGAGACCTTTTAATTGCTGATCGTGGTGGTCTGATATTTGAACCAGTTATGGGTGTGTATGAAAAAGTTGCTGAACTTGATTTTGTTTCTCTATACCCTAACATAATGTTTAAAAAAAATATATCCGCTGAGACTGTAATTTGTAACTGTTGTCCTCACTCCAAGTTACGTGTTCCAGAGTTACTAAATTATTATAGATGTGAAAAAAGAAGAGGAATAGTTCCTATATCATTAGAAATATTACTAAAAAAGAGAGCAATCTATAAAGACAAGAGGAACTCAACCACAGATCCCAAATTAAAAAAGATTTATGATGCAAGACAAACTGCTCTAAAATGGGTTTTAGTTACAAGTTTTGGCTATCTAGGTTTTAATAATGCGAAATTTGGTAGAATAGACGCACATATTGCAGTATGCGCTTTTGATAGACAGATTTTATTACAAACAGCAAGGATAGCAGAATCACATGGATTTAAGATCCTCCACGCCATAGTTGATTCCATCTGGATACAAAAGAAAGATCTGATCAACAATGATTATAGTGATTTAAAAACGGAAATAGAAAACAAAACTGGATTTCCAATTTCATTTGAAGGTGTATATAAGTGGATTGTATTTGTTTCTTCAAAGAATAATGCTAAGAATAATGCTATGCTACCAGTTTCTAATCGTTACTTTGGCGTTTTTGAAGATGGAACTGTAAAAATGAGGGGAATAGAAGCAAGAAGACACGACACTGCAGAGTTCTTTTCAAATGTTCAGCAAGGTATCTTAGACATAATGTCAGAAGCTAACTCAATCAAAGAAGTTAAAGATTTGATGCCAAAAATCAGAAATATTTTTCAAATGCATCTAGAACTTTTGAAATATAAGAAGGTCCCCATAAATGATTTGGTTCTAACAAAGAGAATATCAAAAAATGTAGATGAGTATGAAAATAGGAACACGGTTGAACTGGATGCACTACTGCAATTAAAGAATGCAGGTAAATCGCTTAAAGCAGGACAGATTTTGAAATATGTAATAACTGATTATTATCGAAAAAATTCAAGAAAAAGAAGTATTCCGTTTGAATTAGTAAATTCAAAGACTGTGTACGATGCAAAAAGATATTCTGAATTATTAGCGGAAACATGTAATTCTGTTATGGAACCATTTGGACTAAAGTTGAAAGTAAAGGAGTAAAATTCACACTAGATATTAAATTCGTTATTTTTTATATGCATATTGTCCAAAACCAACTGCTTTGATCTATAAAAATCATTAATTTTTTCCTTTACCTCTTTTTCTCTGTCCGATAAACCTTCACCAAGCATTTCTTTAAATTCAATGGCATTTGCAATAGCCTTAGCACCGTAATGATTATTAAAATAGCCTCTCACAACCGCGGTTTCCCTCGATATTTTCTTAACTTTGTTAACCCATGGATTCAATTCCTCTTTAGAGTAAAGATAATTGTATCTATGTTTCGCATTTCTTCCATGCCACCTAATAAAACTATGATTAGCAGTTACTATTACTTCTGAAAGGAATTGTAGTTTATCTCTTGGTGGAGAATCGGTCATGACTGCTGCTATATCATAATGCTTTAACAACTCCCACGGGCCTTCAGTATCCCATGAAGGATGTCTAAATTCAACTGCAAAATCGTACCCACCCGGAAGTCTATCTAAGAACTCTTCAATGTTCCTAAATTCTTTAACTGTAAAACTAGGTGGCAATTGAATAATCACAGCACCCAATTTATTCGTAATTCTTAATGGAGATATCTTTTCAAGGAATTCTTCCAGAGTATTTATGGCTCCCTTATTCACGTCCAAACTTTTATGATGAGTTATTGATTCTGGTACCTTGACGGAAAATTCAAAGTTAGGCGGTGTTGCGTTTGACATTGAAGCAAATGTTTCCTTTGTCATATACTTGTAGAATTTTTCATAAAACGTAGCATCCATTTCAACTGTGTTAAAGAACTGAGAATAGAATTGGAGTTTTTTTGTCTTAGTATTTGGATAGAATATTCTCATCCATCCCCCTTTTCAACAGAGTCGGAGTAACTCCAACCAGAACAGCCTATATGAATAGACAAAATTTCCTTCTAATATTGACATACACTGACAATTAAAAATATGCTAAATAAAATCGCAATAAGCTATTACTACCAAAAACTGCTGCTGTTATTATTTTTTATTTTCTTCTTTTCTTGGCCCACTTGAGCTTCATCTCATTTAAAAGCTCGAAATTTTCATAAATAAATGGTCTTGTATCTCTCATTCCTTTTATTATGGGTTTTGCCTTCTGCCAGAAAGGATTAGGATTAAAAACATCAAAGTACAGATCGGTATCGATCAGTTGCCTTTTTACTAAAGTACCTGAAAGCTCAAAAAAACCACAAACCCGAATAAAATGAGATCTATCTCTAGATGTACCATGGTATTTTTGTTTATATTCTTCATAGCTTTTGGCACTGAATTCTTCAAGAAACCAAAGAATAGAATCTCTGTTTCGGTCGTATATCTCATAGAGTGAAAATAGAACATCTACGTCTTTATTTACCAATAGATGTTAATATCATCTAAAGCATTAAAATATTTTTGATATAATGCTGGTACGAGTTACAAAATCTAAATTAAGAGAATTAGGAATCAAAATATTACTGGAAGAAAAACGTCAAAAGATAATCTTTATTTTCCAATCTCGTAGTCATAAGACAAAAGAGTGGATCAAACTAAATGGAGTCGATTTTTTAATTCTTTTGCTCGATTTCTGATTGTCACTTCCGTAACTCCTGCAGCATTTGCCATGTCTAACTGTTTTATTGTTATTCCATCAATTTGTAGTGATATGTATAGTACAGTCCCAGCAAATCCCATCGGATCTTTTCCTGCAGAAAATTCTAGTTCAAGAACTTTCTTCATAAGATCTCTTGCGTGTCTAATTGTCCTTTCGCTCAATTCTAATTTACTTGCAATTTTTTCTATGCACTGGAAACAATTTATTTGTGGTATCTTTCGTTCTAAGTGGAAAACAATATCTCTATAGATTTTTGTGATGGCCTTCCTTCTTATATTACTGGCTTCAGCAAGTTCATCAATAGTTCTGGACACTCCCAGTTCTCTACATGATAAATAAAGGCATGCAACAAGAGCTGCCGCTATAGTCCTGCCTTTTATTAACCCATCTTCTTGAATCTTTCTGTATATGTATGCGGTTTTTTCAATTACTGAGGATGTAAGGCCTAATTTATCCTTCAATTTATCTAACAACATGAACGCTGTTGTAAAATTACGTGAAGAGCTATCGTGAAATAGAGTACGTGAGTTCCATAGGCGTAATCTGTTCATCCTTGCTTGCATTCCAGAATCTATTAATTGGCCAGTAGAATCCTTATTCGTTTTACCGATAACAGTTGACAAGTTCATATCATGTACTGCAAGAGAAAAAGGCAGACCTATTCTAGACTTATCGCTTTCAACATCGTTGAAATTTCTCCATTCTTTTCCACTTTCCTGTATGCCATCGATAGCAACTGTTCCGCAATTACTACACACAATTTCACCAGATACTAGATCAGTAACCATCTTATTCTCTTTTATATTACAAGTTGAACAAGTAATTACCTTTGACAACATAATGTTTGAAGTATTTATATATACGCTGATCAAGTATTTAAGTTTTGTACTATTTGACCTACTTGATTGATATAAGGAGAAACTAATGCTAACATGCTTGTGATATGTAAGGACCGTAATTTTGTTCTCTTTTTATAGAATTCTAAATCACAATATGATATGTATTCAGATGCTATTCATTCAAATTTTACAAGAACACTAGGTATATCTGATGTTATTCGATCATTATTCAATCCTTCTGAAAAAATACTTTAAGATCTGGTTAGCTCTTTTATAATATATTGTGCATATAATAGCGGATTGACCATGAAGGCCGGATTTAACTCAAATTTGATGCAATATGGGTTAGAAAAAAAAACTAAACAAATCTCGATTCTGAATACTCTTGAAAACGAAATTGAGTGTCCTAGATGTCATGATATCATGACTTTATGTTCAGATTTTGATTTTCTCTACTATGAATGTGAGGAATGTGATTTGCCTCTTTATACCTCACCACCTAACTCGGATTGTTATTTTTGTTGATTTTAAATTAGATATTTACTATAATTTGCCTGCTTATTATAAGGATTCTTGAATGCTAGAAAGTACAGAATTATTCGAATTATATTGCATACACATTTATTTTTCAACAACATAATTTTTGTATATTTTATGTCTAGAGTAAAAAAAATAGTATCTTATTTGCTTATCCTAGCGTTGTTTGAAATATTTATTTATCAAAATGCTTTTTGCTGTATTGATGTCTATTCACAGGGAACAGAACTTAAATACATAAAGCAGCTTGGGATGAAAGGCATTGAAAATGGACAGTTTACCTTTCCTCATAGTCTTGCAGTTGATAATTTTGGTAACATTTACGTAGGAGATACAGGTAACAAAAGGATACAAAAATTCTCACCAAATGGTACATTTCTTACGAGTTGGGGTTCTGAAGGAAGTAATGATGGACAATTTATGGGTTTGCATGACGTTACGGTGGATCCTGAAGGAAAATTTGTTTATACAGTTGAGCTTAAAAATCATAGAGTTCAAAAATTTGATTCTAATGGGACCTTCATAACAAAATGGGGATATAATGGCACAGGGGGTCGTGATTTGATGAGATCTCCTCATCAAATTGCGGTAAATTCTCTTGGTAACGTTTACTTGACTGACTCAAATGGGAACCAAATTCTAAAGTTTAATAATAATGGTACTTTTATAGGAACTATTGGATCAAAGGGTATAGGTCAGGGTGAATTTAATACCCCTCATGGTATAGCCATCGATGCCAAGAACAATATTTATGTGACCGATATGAAAAATTTCAGAATTCAGGTTTTTGATAGTAAAGATTCTTTTATTAGACAGTGGGGATCTTTAGGAATGGGCAAGGGTCAATTCTCTGAAACCGCGCCTGGCATTGCAATTGATATTAATAATCGTGTTTATGTTGTAGATAAAATAAATTCTCGAGTTCAAATGTTTGATACTATAGGGAACTATTTGGATAGTTGGGGCTCGGATGGTAAGGGTCCTCAGCAATTACACAAACCTGAAGATATCGCTGTGAATAATAAAGGAGATATTTACATTACTGATACAAGGAACTCTAGAATTCAAATATTGCAGGTTGTACATTGATTTATAGAGTATTTTTGGCATTATTTTCAATCTAAATTATCTGCACCAAAACAATACCAACATTTGGTTTATTTACTTGAAGATTACTCTAGTACTATCCCTGATTTTTTCTAAGACATCCTCTTTTTCATTATCACGAATACTGATTCTTCCTACTATATTTACAGGAGAATAAGCCAATATTTTTCCCTCTGTACTAATGGGAGTTGGTCCATAAAACAAACATAATGCGTTCCCTTCAGGCCAGTAAGCAACATCAAACAAATTTACTTCTCTTTTCGCATCCTCTTCCTTCTCTACAATTTGAGTCTTTTCAGTATATAGCTCATCACCCCATCTATTAATATTAACTTCAATAGGCAGGCTTTCAAGTATTGCCTGAACAGTTTTTGGAGAATGTGAATTGTCCAGCTCTATTGAAACTTCTCTGTTGATATCCGTAAAAATGGCTTTAATCATTTTTTTCATTATATCATGTTAAGTATCTTATTCTATTAAATCCTCTTGCGGTCCATAATTCTTGAACGATGCCATGGTCGGGTTCTAACTTTTTGATTACAGTCTTTACAACGTAAAACCTGTTTTGGATATTTCAATTCACAGGTGGAACAATAATTAAAAAAATTATAATCAATCCTGCTGGGACTAGGCTTTAATTGGTCATCTTTTATAGTCGAGGTTACTATATTTGGTGACATTGAAGATTTACCACTAAAACAAACTTCAGATTTAGTGTCATAAATACCGACTTCCATTATTTTAGAGTTGGTTTCCGATACTTTCACAGATACTTGGTTACTGTTATTAGTTACCATTGAAAACACCTTTATAATACTAAAAAAAGAAAAAAAAGATTTAGTTGACTAGTGGTAGAGCTACTCAACTTTTATTTCTTTGGTTTTTGACTTTAGAGGCTTCTTCAATTGAATCTTTAATTCCAATATTCCGTTTATGTAGCTGGCCTTTGTAGAATCAGCGTCTAATTCTTTATCTACTGGAAGCTCTGTATGATATTTTTTATTACCCTTTTCAACATGTATTGTTACCAGTCCTTCTTCCATCGATACCTTTACATCTTCTTTAGTTATGCCGGGCATCTCTGCTGTAATTACCATTATATTCTCCTTTTCATTGAATGCAGTGTCTACAAGTGGCTGGCGCACAGTACTTTGCTCTGTCAGTCCTTTTGATGAAGGTCTTACGTTACCAAATTCTCTTATGTGAGCTTTTCCATCCGGTCCTACATTAATTTGGTATCCATAGAAGTACGGAAATGTCTGTGATACAGTAGTGCCAGACTCTCTAACTGTCCTGAACATCCTGTTCAACATATCTTCAGCCTCTGAAAATTCCCTATCTATCTGTTCGAAAAATCTATCTCTAAATCCCCATGGATCATTCCACAATTTTGCATATCACCTGACATTATGTAATGTATATTACAATATATATATTTTTCTCTAAAAATAAAATGCTTATGACTTTATATAGGGTGTTGATTGACTCGCAGATCAATTCCTATAAAGGAGCTATTGTCCACCGTATGATTTTTTTTATCATTAAATGAACTACATTGGATTTTTTATTATCAAAGTGGTGCTGTCGCCGACGGAAATAAAACGTCAACAAATGATGTGATAATCCATATACTTGCTGCTATTATCAGGGCTTTTAGCCATCCCATGCGGTAGATAGTTTTTAGGGCTAAAAGCCAAGCTATCCCACCTAGAACTGCGGAAAGAAAACCATTTCCTCCAGACAAATGATAGACAATTCCATATACTATTGAACCTATTATTGCCGTAAATAAGGCTAATTTTATGCTTCTTCTATGCCTCGTAATGGAAGTAACGATATAAATCACTAAAGTAGAAATTAACAGTCCGATAAAAAATAGGATAATTGAATGCTGTTCGACCGCCATTGGTTGATGTTATGCATAATTATTTAAATAGATAATTACTTGGACGAGATACCAACTGCTTTATACTTTGTAAGCCCAATATTTACATGAGCAAATCAAAGCCAAAAACAATGAATATTTTCAATAGAATAGATACAGGAATCTCGCGTGAAAATATGCAAAAGATTACGAACATTCTAAATGATAATCTGGCTGACGAATATGTTCTACTAACAAAGACAAAAAACTATCATTGGAACGTTGAGGATCCAAGGTTCAATGATCTTCACAAGTTTTTTGAAGAACAATATGAATTGTTAGCCACGGCAGTTGATGAAATCGCAGAAAGAGTGAGGGCGGTTGGTGGAAAGTCAAGAGCTACATTAAAAGAGTTTATAAGTTCTTCACAAATAAAAGAAGATGTAGGATCATTTCCTGACGCAGATACTATGTTAGGGAACCTTTTGTCTGACCATGAGGTTATAATAAAGACACTTAGGAAGAACATCAATGAATGCCAAGATCTAAATGATGAAGGAACGGCTAACTTTCTTACAGACAAAATGGAAGAGCATGAAAAGATGGCTTGGATGTTGAGATCCTTCATTATAACCTAATCTATTTTTTGCTGCTCTGAAAATATTTATCTGGTACCAGTGTCTAGAAACGCTACTCAACATTCATAATTTTTGCCCAACTTTGCAATTTGCCTTATTAATGGACTTCACATATTGTTGCCTAATATATTTTATATCTGAGGGAAGGAGAAAAACAAAAAGTAAAAAGTGATTGACTACTTTTTCTTTCTTTTCTGATTGATTAATCCAGGGCGGCAAATGGATCCTTCTCGTTGGTATTTATGGTCTTTTCTGGGTCAGATGCATCATCATCAATAGGATCGGTGTTATCTATTGGTTCAATTAAACCTTCGACAGGCGATTTGTCATTATCTTCACTATTTTGATGAGATGTTGTTTTATCTTCAGATACTTCTGGTTTATCCTCTTTGTCTGATAATGGCTTGGCTTTATCATCAGTGATTGCTGCATCATCGCTAGGTTCTGTAGTTACTGCTGGTTTATCCTCTTCGTCTGATAATGGCTTGGCTTTATCATCAGTGATTGCTGCATCGTCGCTAGGTTCTGTAGTTACTGCTGGTTTATCTTCCTTGTCTGATAATGAAACTTCTCCCTCGTCTGATAATGGAATTGGTTTGTCATCAGTGATTGCTGCATCATCGCTAGGTTCTGTAGTTACTGCTGGTTTATCCTCTTTGTCTGATAATGGCTTGGCTTTATCATCAGTGATTGCTGCATCATCGCTAGGTTCTGTAGTTACTGCTGGTTTATCTTCCTTGTCTGATAATGGCTTGGCTTTATCATCAGTGATTGCTGCATCATCGCTAGGTTCTGTAGTTACTGCTGGTTTATCCTCTTCGTCTGATAATGGCTTGGCTTTATCATCTGTAACTATAGGCTTGTCTGATAATTGGTTTGATTTACCATCTTCTTTGTGTAATAGAGACTTTAGTTTATCAACTGTAACTATAGCATCGCCAAGTTCGCCCGATACAACTGGTTTATCTTCTTTGTCTGATAGTAGCTTGGCTTTATCATCAACGATAACATTATCTTCTTTGTCTGATAGTGGCTTGGCTTTATCATCAGTGACTGCGTCATCGCTAAGTTCTGTAGTTACTGCTGGTTTATCTTCCTTGTCTGATAGTGGTTTGGCTTTATCATCAGTGGCAACTTTATCACTTATTCGCTCTATTATTATCTTCTTTACCGTTTTGGATATACTAAAATGATCCAATGTGGATCCTTCATTGGTAACAAACTTGGCATCTAGCTTATTATCAGAAAAATGCATATCCAAAATACCAAATTTTGAGTCCTCTTGATACGCGATGAATGAAGCTTTATCTGACACACTATGTAGGTTTACTCCACCAGTTCCTACTATTGCGAAAATTGCCCCATTGGGATTTTTGTAATCTGACTTGCTAACACTTGTTACTAGAGGCTTTGATGGCGACTCTTCATTAAATTTTAAAGGAAGACTTCTCTGATAGTTATGCACATGACCTTGCAGAACCAGATCTACCCCATACTTATCAAATATTGGATGAAATATTTCTCTAGCTTCTTCGTGTCCTTCACAGTGTGATGCCTTGCACCCGTTTGGAGAAGTGTAAAAAGGGGCATGTAAACTAACGATTATCCATTTGATGTCCGGATTATTTGCGGCCTTTCTAAGATCGTTTACTACAAAATTATATTGCTCAGATCCTGTTCCTAATTCTTCTTCTGTTGCCATGGTCAATACATGAACATTCTTAATATCAAAAGAATAGAACTGTTTTGAAAGTCCAAAATGATTGAGATATGAATTAAGCAGGCTTTCACCTTCCGTTTCATGATTGCCAATATTTATTTTGGTAATAGAATTTACTGGCTTTATGATATCAAACCAACAAGTGGCAGTTTTATCATACGAAAAATCTCCCAAACCCAATAATAATTGGGGACTCATGCTCTTTGCATTCTGTACTGTTTTTTCAGTATTGTCAGAACAGCCCCAATCTCCGGCCGCAACAATGTGTGTGTCTGATTGCGCAAGTGCTTTTTGTAAAAATGGTTCAGTATAGTTTACTATGACAAGTAACAATAATGAAATGATCGAGAGCAATAGTTTTACCTGAATATTCTGAAGAATTTGAATCAATATCATAATCGAAATAATTTAATTGACTATCATTTTAAGTAGTTCTTTACTATATTAGTATGAATATTTTAAAATGTTTTTTCTATACAATAACCTGATTGAATTTATTTTTAGATCATTGCACCTAAATTTTACATAGGAATTTTCCAAGTTTTTGTTCCGCAATAATGTTACTGTATTTATTTTATAATAATACGTTTTTCATAATATACTCTAATCCGGTCAATAAAATCAGTGCAATTATTAAAATCAATTTGTATAGCTACAACGGTATCTACATTGATTATGGTAAGTCTATTTGTGTGAAATAGAGCTCTTAGTAATTAACTTTGCTAAAACTAAAAAATATATTGATTTTTTTTAGGACATTTAATCGCCTGTAAATATTGCTATCAAGTATGAATCAAATTAGGTTCAATCTGCCTGCATGAAAACCATTTGAAATCAACATCTCCACGATACCATTTGTAAACCATACGAGGGCCTCCCCAGGCTCCAACCTCATAATCTTTGCCTTCACATATAGCCTTTGGTCCCCATTTATAGGATCTACTATCAATAACCTCATTTACTTTAATCCAAGTCTTGCCATCGCCATTAAAATTCAACCATTGTTCCAACTTGACTTTTGGATCATTGATATCATGAGATAGAATTCTGTGAATATACTTGATACCAAACCACCCATGACCGGCTAAAGTGATATGAGGATTTATCGTTTTAATTCCTGCGGGATCGTCATAATACTTATTTGGACTTTGTTTTGTGTGTTTTACTTTAGAAGGTTTGTGTAGACTATTGCAATCTGTCTCACAGTCATAGCTGAATTCCTCACAACAAAGATGATTGCTTTCATCGTGATGATTACATGGACCCCTAAGATAAATTCCATCATGTTCTGTGGGTTCATGGACATTAAAAAAACCTGTCAACTCAACGTTATCAAGATCGCTTTTATCGTATGTGTAACCACGAGCAATTGAATCCTTGAAACTCATATTACAAGCGCCTATAGCGTCCTTATACTCAGGGTCTACATTCAGGTTAAATTTGACTCTTTTATTGTCGTCGGCTGTCCATGAACCGTCTTTATTTCTTACTAGTTTACGATATGTAGAACCGCCGCCTATTTCAAAATGCGAATCAAATGGATGTTCTGGATTCATGTACCAAACAAAACCTCTTGGCTTAGTAGGATATAAAAAAACCACCCCATCGGGTCCGACTCTGCTAACTCTCTTGATCACCGTAGGTTTATTAGTCGCAGCAGCAGTAGCATCAGCACCCAATGCCTTTCCAAATGGTAGCAAAGGAAGTAACATAAATGCTACCCCAGCACTCCCGACTAATTTTAAAAAATCAAAACGTGATACTAAATGTACATTTAGCATATCATATGATAATCGGTTTTTAAAACATATTAAATGTATTGGAAGTACATGATAATATTAGAACTTGATTTAAATAAGCTTATATTGTCTATAGAGATTAATTTAATTCGTTACTAAATTATTTTTTGTATTTTTTTACCATTTTTTATTTTATAAACTTTCAGTTCTATCATTAAAAGGACAACATTGGTACGGGTTTGGAGTTTGTATATTGACTCTTTCGGCTATCATCAAAATTTAAAATTACTACTTTATTGTCATTTCCCGTCATTTCGACCGGTGTTGCAACCACCTTCGGTAGAAGGGCATAATCATTTGAAAGATTGGACATAATCATAATCGAATAACTATTAATGAAATAATAATGAGAGTGCTTTTTATTTTGTTACTCTGCAAGGACTTAATATGATCAAAATAGTCATTCATATAATTTATGGATATATTAATTATTATGGAAAATAATACAATAAACTGACTTTCGCTTTGCTCAATTAGGACGGTTTTGCATTCAATTATATGCTAAAACTTTCGCCCGATAAATAAGTATAAAAAATTAAGTTATTTATATTTTATGAATGCTGCCTCCAACAAGCGCAGTGGTGATCGGTGTTAGAGATCGAACCTGGTGCCGGCGAGATTGAACACTAATAAGCATCGAAACTAAGTTCTGCATTGAAAATTTGTTTCAAGTGTAGTACATGTTTCAACATTTGGTTGTTACTCTTTTTCATCTTTACATGTTGTGATCGTATTGTTCCGTCTCCATTGTATGTTTCACATTCTACAATAAATTATTTCCTAATCTGCACCACAAATTCCAGGAACGGCAACCTTCTTGAATAAATGCGGCGAAATTTCTAGGCTCTTGTCATCATATTTTAAAAGTCGTGATTGTGGTTCGGAGCTAAAAAGTATTTTATTAACTGCCTGCTTATAATGTTCCATCGAATCCCAAACTGCATAATTAACGAACACACTACTTTTTCCTACTCCCTTATGCAACTGCGCAGAAACAAATCCTTGCTGTCGTTTAAATGCAATAGCATCGTCTGCCCAATCGTTCAGAAACTCCTGAACCTTATCTGGGTGCACATTGAATTTGTTTATCAGAATTACTGGACCCTCTATTTTTTCATCTGTCTGATCTTTAAATTTTATCCTCTTATCCATTTCAACAAATTTTGCCATAAAGTATAATATAGTAATGAAAGGATAAATGCTTTTAACTTGTATCTGTTTACTAATTTTGGTAATAATACTCGGGTTCAGTAGGATTCGGACACTGCATGTATACGGGTTCCGTTGATTTGGTATTTAGCTGTTTCTAATAATTTATTTAAACAAACTTAAATCAACTTAAATCAACTTAAATACAGATTGTTAAACGTTGCAAATAGGTATTTCAATATTTGTTAAATAAGATGATATCTCATTAGGTATTATGATTGACAACGAGAAAGTTGCTCTTGTAACAGGCGGCTCAAGAGGTATAGGATTTGTAACCTCCACTACCTTAGCTAGAAACGGTTTTCTTACGTATGCATCAATGAGGAATTTAGACAAAGAAAAAGAAATTAGACTAGTTGTGGATAAGGAAAACATACCATTAAAGACCATACAGCTTGATGTGACTGATTCTAACTCGGTCCATAATGCAATAAAGTCAATAATGGAGCAATCAGGACGAATAGATGTATTAGTTAATAATGCTGGATATGGTCTGGTCGGAGCATTTGAAGAGCTTGGTATAGAGGAAATCAAGCAACAGTACGAAACCAACTTCTTTGGAATTATACGAGTGACTCAGGCTGTCTTGCCTATTATGAGAAAGCAAAAATCCGGGATAATTGTTAATATGAGCTCAGGAGCCGGTAGATTTGGCTATCCGAATGGCTCGGCGTATGTTAGTACCAAATTTGCCTTAGAAGGTCTTAGCGAGTCTGTAGCATATGAAGTTGAACCATTTGGTATAAAAATTGTCTTGGTAGAGCCTGGATTTGTCAGAACAAAGTCCTACTTCACAATATTCAAAGATGACGGAAAAAATGGCAGCCAGTATTGATCAGATGAAGGTAAATAGTTCTTCTCCAGAACTTGTCACAAATGTAGTTCTAGAAGCAGTAACAAGTAAAAATCCTAATTTAAGATATCTTGCTGGAAAAGATGTAGAAAAATGGATGGAACAAAAGAAGAATATGTCCGATGAACAATTTTTTAGCATGATAAAACAATCCCTAGGATAAGATAAAATTTACTTAGAATCCGAAATTTGTGTCCGTATAAATTCCCTTAAATCATTGGCTTCCTCCCTGTAAGCTCTGATTTTATGAATTTGCCCGTCAGGACATCTTACCTCAACTGTTACTATGTTTGTCTCTGCATCTGAACCAAAAATACTGGGATAGGTTTTTTCAATCTTACAGCCACTGTCCAGGAAACTTTGTAGCTTCAGTATAGATTCTCTCAATGTTATTGTTGTGGTATTATTCTCTATTATTTATAAAATTAAGTAAGCACATTGAATGAGATATCCCATTTGAATTTGCGACCGACTTCATTGCTTTTAAGTCAAGATTGTGAAACAATGTAGTTATGCATCTCTGCAAGAGGATGACGGGCAAACTAACTTTTAGATAGTTATTCTCATAGCAAATTTTTAAGAGAAAATCAATTATACCAAGGAGTTGATAAAGATCATATGCAGGAATCACAAAATGAACCAATAAGGAAACCAGCTCATCCGATCAATCCTCTAATTCTTAATCGATGGTCTCCTAGGTCAATGACAGGACAAGAGCTTGGTGATGATGATATTATGTCACTTTTCGAGGCTGCCAGATGGGCTCCTTCATCTTTTAATAATCAACCTTGGAGATTTATTTATGCCAAGAGAAATACAGAGCACTGGGATAGATTGTTTAATTTATTGGTTGATGCTAACAAGATTTGGGCAAAAAATGCTGCGTTACTAGTCGTAGTAATATCTAGGAAAAACTTTGAATATAATGAAAAACTTGCAAGAACGCATCAATTTGATGCTGGGTCCGCCTGGGAGAATATGGCACTAGAGGCCTCCTCTAGAGGTTTTGTTGCTCATGGCATGCAGGGTTTTGATTATGAAAAGTCAAGAGAGACTTTAGGAATT
>Ga0209877_1000012_pt1 | contig 41187 bp, 27 predicted proteins | sample GWRWN2_0_30_FD_187232 | JGI IMG/M metagenome (GOLD analysis project Ga0209877, IMG submission 187232) | Riverbed sediment microbial communities from areas with no vegetation in Columbia River, Washington, USA - GW-RW N2_0_30 (SPAdes)... | ecosystem: Environmental > Aquatic > Freshwater > River >... | reverse complement strand
TGTTAACTTAATTCCATAAAAAGTATTCTATTTTCTTTTGCGCACTTAAACTACATAGCTTTAGGTGCGGACGTTGATTTCCAGTGTATGCACATCACATTTGAATGAAGTAAAAGTTTATATGTAATATTGTCTACCATGGCTAAATTTTTGAACGTCAGCTTTGAAATGTCTCCAAAGCATCATATTTTTTTCGAGATATAAGGTATCAGCGTCTTAATGCAATCGCTACAAAGATTTACTCCACAAAGTGCGTAGTAGGAAAAGAATTATATCAAAACTGCACAATAATCACACACTCATTTATTGTCATTCAGGATTCAATCTAATTTCTAAATTTGAATACGATTTACTATTGATTGGCACCTTTGGTAAGCTAACTTTAAAATTAAAGCATCAAACTAATACCATTTAAAAGTATCATGAATAAGAAAGTAAAAAAATACATCCTAATTATGATTCCGCTGATACTATCTGCATATACTCATCTTTGGAATCCTCTTGGATTTCCTTCTATTCATATTGACGAGGGTCACTACATGCGAAGGGCAATGTTGGTACTCGAAGGAATGGGACCTCAAGAATCGGCTACAACCGGATATCCGCGTACGTATGACCATCCGTATTTTGGACAGCTATTCCTGGCAGGTGCGCTTGGGTTGCTGGGCTATCCTGCTTCATTTAATCCACATTCAGACGTATCCTCAATACAAGAGCTACACCTTGTTCCAAGGATATTGATGGGCCTTTTAGCTGTATTGGATACCTTTCTTTTATTCAAGATTGCTGAACGGCGTTACAGTACAACAATTGCCATAATCGCATCCATACTTTTCGCCATAATGCCTTTCACATGGGTGTTTAGAAGGGTATCTCTGGAAGCTATATTGATGCCCTTTTTATTAACTTCTATTTTATTCGCCCTTTATGTCAAAGACTCTAAAAATATCCAGAATAAGGCGTTACTAAATTCAAAATCCAAGTATGAAATAAGTAATAATGTGTTGATACTCTTGTCTGGAATCTTCCTAGGTCTAGCAATTTACACGAAGATTCCAGCATTCACAATGATTCCGCTAATAGGAACACTGGTATTTTTTTATTCAGGAAAAAATCTGAAAAGCGTTGGAATCTGGTTCATACCAGTCATCACTTTGCCCCTTTTATGGCCTTTGTACAGCGTACTAGTAGGTCAAAGTGATCTATGGGCATATTGGGTATTCTGGCAAACAGACAGAGACCCGTCTGAAACGATAACCTTTGATGGTGCTATTACAAATTTCCTTAAACTTGATCCTTTAATAACGATTTTGGGAATTTCAGGAATCGTGTATTCTGCTATAAGAAAAGATTTTCTTCCTTTGATGTGGATATCACCCATATTGATTTTTTCATATCTAATAGAATGGGTACAATATTTTCATCTGCTGTATATTTTCCCTGCTATGTGTCTTGGTTCAGCAATCTTGATAGATTATGGTCAAAAAATTATTGCTAAACATAGTCACCCCATTATTTCTTACTCATTAATTCTAGCAATAACAGGATTTGCAATAGTGATTACAAGTATGCTTATCACCCTAGACGTAAATTCTTCTTATTATAATGTATATGCAACGATTGCACAGCAGATACCTAGTACATCTGATAAAGTCCAGAGAAACGTAACTGTTATTGGAAGCCATTTTTGGGTTTGGGACTCTTACTGGATTACTCAATTTGTGCTTGATAAGCCCCATTACGTGACAGATCCCCACTTAGATTCTAAGTTCAAAAAACAAGTTCAGACAAATAATGTCTTGTTTGTTGATGATCCTATATTCCTGAAGTCAATTTCTCGCAAAATTAATAGTGAAAATCTAATTAAGATAAGAGAGATACACAACAACTCTGTAGAAATAGCATCCTTCATAGATAATGTAACAAGTCATACAACCGACAGTTACCCGTACAACACACTACCTATCATGATTTCCAATGAAGGCCATCCAACAGGCAAAGTAGCGATTAGAAAAAATTATTGACGTAATGCGTTTACATTAAATATTAAGACTTGACTTACTACACTAACCTCTAATGAATTCATTTTCGTCTATAGTCTTTGGAGTTGCTTTATTGGGATTAACACTAGTGGTAATTGGTACTTATAATCACAAATATGACAATTCAAGACCATTAACAGCAGAAAAAATTGAACAACCCCCTGTTAATGTCTCGGACATTATGAATTTAAAGGGAAATATAATTAGTCTGCAGAACAATGATTCTGGCGTCCCAGAATGGATCTTGTCAGGAAAATGGCAGATAGGGGCAAAAACAGATAATAATACTAGTACTAATGCAACTGGACAACCGGAAATAAAATTTTCTTCTACCATTACCATGGCAAGTATTGACGGAACAAGGACTCATAAACATAGATTGACGGATTTTAAGCTCTTGAATATGTTATTTCAGAATCGGACTGCGACAATTAATGGGACTATTTCATTGGTTACTTCTGAAGACGATTTTGGAATCATAGACAAGCGCTTGGAAAACGTTCCTGTGGGAGTTACCGTCATGAACGTTAACACAGTCATGATTGACATGGATAAAAACTCGGTCAAGCAACATTTTGGAAATTTTCCAATATATGGTAAGGTTGGATAAAATTAAATATCTAAATGGTTAGTGTAGACATTCAGTAGAGCCATTGTACACAGAGGATAAAATAACTGTATTAAATTTGGACTTGTCTATCAAGTAGGATATTGTTGGTTTTGTTAGACTAAAGCTTGACATCTTGCTGGGATAAATATTTTTTCTATGTGTGACGATCTACCAGTTACTCATATAAACGCAAAATGTTGGGTCTCAAATTGGCTATAACATATTTAAATAAAAGACTTACAAGTTCCCATAGAGCGATTCAATGTTAAATATTGAAAAGTATTAGTATGTAGTCTAAATGTTCGCTGATACTTGCATCCGATGAGAACAAAATTGGAGATAGCAATATTTTTTGGCTGAAATTACATATTAATAATTTGTTCTGACCTGTATTTCATCGAAATAGCAACTCCTAATGTTTGCTTTCAGAGGGTTGTCCTTGAGGATCGAACCAGAATATTGGAATGATGCTATCGTGGCTGTATTATTATATAAATTTAGAAGACTTGCAACTTGCGCTTTGTCCTCCAGCTCTTTTCCAGATAAGACAAATCGATAATTCGGGTCCAAAACCAGTAATACCTTTTCAGTTGTTAACTCTTGAGACGCTCGGGTGGGTAATACGTGGTCTTTACCAAAAACGTAACTAAAGATCCACGAAAATGCAGGGCTAGAAATTATGGTTGTATCATCAACGATCTTATTAGTTACATTATTGGTTCCAGCAACAAGAGTATCATCTGAATGTTGTGCAATGAACGATGATACTGCAAAATAAGGTAGAGAGTAGTTACTTACAATTAAATGCACAGTTGTCGTCAACCCGAAGATCCCGATTACTGATATTGCCGCAAATGGTACCACCTTTTTGTACAGATTGTTTTTTTTCAGGATTATATCCGGTATTTCCTTTATTAGTAAAGCCGATGCTATACAAAATAGTGGTAATAACAAAATAAAGTGAAAATAGTAGACCCAGTGTATCATAAAAGAAAAAATAAAGAACGGTACTACCCATAGTAAAATAAAGTAGTTCCTTCTTATTGCCGCATATACAATACCCAGAAGGCTTAAAGAGATCAAAACAGGATCCATATTAAAAATAGTCTTTAATTCACTTGATATGCTATGCGAAGAATCTGTTCCTGTACTTATCTCTCTTTGTGTTGCCTGCCAAAGCACACCATCTAACCACTCGTCAAATTGACCAACGGACAGAGCATAAGCAGGCCAGAGTGATGGTATTATAACGACAGGAATAAACCACAATCCCAGCATTTTCCACTTTCTAGTATTTGTAAAAATTAGAAATCCTACTACTGGAATAATAGTAATAGCCGGTACTTTTGTATATATGGCTACACCAAGTAATATACCTGAAATTAGTGTCAGAATTAATTCCTTGTTCTTCGCAAGTGAATTTTTAATACTGATATTTTTTCTAGTGATGCTGCCATTAATATCGTCAGAAACAATAATGTCATTGTTCCTCCTCAGAAATATGGCCAACAATATTGATGATAGAACAAAAGGCATAAGGATTGAATCTAATAAGATCCATCTATAAAGCCATGTCATGGGCATTACCGCAAATAGAGTGGAGGCTATAAAGGCACCAGTTTTGGTGTTATAACGACGTTCAACTATTTTGTAGATAAGAAAAGTATCTACAACTGCAAGCATTCCCATAATCACTCTTGGAACAACATACAACATTTCAATCGATTGTATTGATGATGAAGGGTTAAGGGAAGATGGATATCCAATAATTTTGAACATTCCAGCCAAGAATATTTGTCCAAAATGTGGGTGGTCATAACTGCTGGTTGATGCCTGAGAGTGATCAAAACGACTTGAAGGGTCCTGTGGTCCAAGGCCCACTAAAAAGTGCATTGCTCTACGAATACCAACTGCCTCATCAAAATTCACACAAGGAAACCCTCCAGGATTAAACAAGTGTGTAAAGGCAGAAAGTATCAATGGAATTAAGATTAATACTGCGGTGGTCATGGATCCTTTATACATGGTTTTAATAATTCAGTTATATCCCATCATCAAGATCATATATTAAAGTTTTTACTGAGCAGCGATATATTTCATCGCCAATAATCCGCATAATACATCTGAGATCACGTGATCGCTTACAGTATTATAAGGATACAGGCGGCCTTATCCCGGATGATACACATCATCGTCAAAAGACTCCAAAGAACGCAATGAAATATTATTTTCTTTAATTTCCCTTCACTATGTTGTTCTTAAATAAGGAATAAAACCTTTCAGAAGACCAGAGTTTGATGAATAAGCAATTCTATTTTTGACACGTTAATTCCAACGACAGAATCTGCACCCAATTACTGGCAATTCATAGCTCTTGAATAATAAAAAAACTTTAACTACATCTATTTTGTATGACACAATTTTATTCCCCGATCCTGAATCCTGACTTATTAACAGCATTGTATTCAAGATGAACAAATTATACTTTGGATGTAGATCCAACACATTCTGACTAGAACCTTTTACAAGACGTTAGTTTACGGTAAGTTATTAAGTGCCAAATTAGAAAAGTACATTGATTTTTAATTTACATTCTTTAAGAAAATCGATTAATAGAACTAGTAGATTATAAAAATTTTGAGTTAAATACTTCTTGGCTTTGCTAATAGTAATTATTCAGCACTGTAATCTGATGTTCTAAAAGAAGACTATAAATAACAACATTGAAGAAAATTATATCGGCTTTTGAAGGCAAATGGTGCAGGGTCCCTAAGACAAATAAAAATGTATTGGCCACTAGTATTGATTCTAATGATGGCAATAATCGTTAGTTTTATTATCATTTATACTAAAGTTTCATCACCACCACTGTTTGTATACTATTTTGGAGAAACAAACACATTAGGTAATAGTTCTAACGGTCCATTTTCACCTCAAATTGCTACTTCTGGGAACGACACATACATTGTATGGTCGAACAAGGACCCTGGAAAGGGGGATATAAATATGGAAAAAATTTCAAGTAATAATGGTAGACCTGCCATTGCAGTCACTATAAGTAATAACAGTGGCAATTCTACTATTCCTAAAGTAGCCGTATCTGGTGATAATCTGTATGTTGTTTGGTCAGATAGTAATAGCACGAAGGGTGGAAATGCAGACATATTCTTTAGTTCGAGTCGTGACAAGGGAAGCTCATTTGATGAGCCGATTAATTTAAGTAATAACAATGGCAATTCTACTATTCCTAACGTAGCCGTATCTGGTGATAATGTGTATGCTGTTTGGTCAGATAACGACCGCACGAAGGGTGGAAATCAAGATATATTCTTTAGTTCAAGTCGTGACAAGGGAAGCTCATTTGGTGAGCCTATTAATTTGAGTAAAAACAATCCAAATTCTACTGATCCTGAAGTAGCCGCATCTGTTGATAATGTGTATGTTGTTTGGGCTGATGGTACATCGAAGGAAACGGTAGATAATGTTAACTTAATCTTGAAGACAAGTGCAGATAATGGAACCCATTTTACTGATAAGGAAACTATCAAAAAAGACATTGATAAAAAAACGCATCTACCTCAAATAGCTGCATCCGGCGATAATGTATATGTCGTTGTGGCGGATAAAGACCCTAAAGAAGGCCAACCAGATAACTATAGAGTAATCTTGAAGACAAGTATAGATAATGGAACTGACTTTACTAATAGGAAAAGTATCAATAAGGATATTGATAAAAAAACGCATCTACCTCAAATAGCTGCATCCGGCGATAATGTGTATGTCGTGTGGTCAGATAACAATGGTACGAGGGGAGGAAATCAAGATATATTCTTTAGTTCAAGCCGTGACAAGGGAAGATCCTTTGATGATCCTATTAATTTGAGTAATGACAAAGCAAATTCTATCAAGCCTAAAGTATCTGCATCGGGCAATAACATCTACGTATTATGGTCTGATTATTCGTCTCAAAGCGAAGAGGTAAAATATAAACATATTAATTTGGTTCTACTAGGCTCATGATTGATACGCCAGATTTGTTTAGTCCTCTAAACAAGAACACAAATCTTTTAATACCTTCCTATATTATTGGGCTAAAGGATACTGTTATCCAGATGTGTTCATCATTCTTCCAACTTAAGTCGGCTGTTATTGCTACCCTTGAATTGGGATTGTTCGGGCGAGCTATGGAATGAGGAGCTTGCTATATGCTAACTTGTTTGCCTTAACCATCATAATATTTTACTTGTTATGTTTTTCTCACTCAGTCTTTGCATTAAATAATGAGGAACCTAAATACGGCCCTAAAACTGAGAAGAACGATGAAAAACTAAAACACAAAGAAGTTTTAGATGTTCCTGCTCCGGAAAAGTTAAAAAATGAGAATATGAATGAAAAATCGCGAATTAATTTCTATTCCAATCCTCCTTTCATATTCTTTGATAACCAGTCAGCGATGATTAGCCTTGGCTTACCTTCCTTTTGGAAAGATCAAAAACTATCGTGTGCCACTAATTTTAAATGCGAAATAGATTTTTCTACAGGGTGGAAAGATAAAACAAGCTTTCGCGTAGCTACAACAACAAACAATGTCAATCATACGAGAGCAATGTTTTATGGCAAAAGTATAGACGTAACTCCCCAAAAACAGTATCAATTAATAAGCCACATGAAACTGAATGAGTGGGCTACACAGTCTCGTGTTGTCTTGGAAGGATTTGATCAAGTTACCAGACATTGGAATAGAATTAAAGAATGTCCATCCGGCGTTAACGGGCCTATTGAATGGAAGGAGTATAATTGCTATGTGAAAATTCCAAAGAATACCACTAAAATAAGGCCGGTATTAAACGCGGGATGGTCGTCTAAACAAGAAGGGCAAGCTATAACGTGGTTTGATACAATATACGTCATAAGGATTGGTAATCCGTTTATTTTTAATGCTAATTTAAAGGCCGAACTTGTATTTCAGGGACTTGATAGGCCAACTAACATGGTATTTTTAGGGCCGAATGATATTTTAGTTACAGAAAAGAATACAGGAAAAGTCATAGAAATTAAAAATGCTACCACCGCTAGAACCATATTGGATGTTAATGTAGCAAATTTGGGTGAAAGAGGATTATTGGGTATTACGGTCTTCCCAAAGTCCATTACTAATGAGGAAGATAATAATAAACAAAATCTAGACAAAGAAAATGATGATGCGGAACACAATTCAAATAAGGATAAGTATGTATTCCTATACTTTACAGAAGCAGAGACTCAGGATGGAGACGATAAAGAGGGTAATGATCCAATTGGTAACCGTCTTTACAGGTATGAGTTAATTGATAACTCTTTAAGGAACCCAAAGCTCATTTTAGACCTGCCAGCTGGCTATCATCACAATGGGGGAAAAATTTTGACTGGGAATGACAAGGACCTTTACATTGCCACTGGGGAATTAGATGACAAATCTACTAAACTACACAAATCTAACATGGCTTTGAATTTTAAAGAGAATTTGAGTCCCGATGGAAGAGGAGGCATTCTGCGTATTAATCAGGATGGTGATGGAATAGACGGAGGAGTAATCGGGAAGAATCCTCCACTAGACAAATATTTCGCGTACGGCATACGAAATAGCTTTGGGATGGATTTTGATCCTGTTACAGGTAACTTATGGGACACGGAGAATGGTCCGACCTTTGGTGACGAAATTAATCTGGTCGAACCGGGATTTAACAGTGGATGGAGGATGGTACAAGGAATGTGGGCTCTAGAAAAGGGAGAACTCGAAGGAAAGTGGTTATCAGAAAAACCAAGTAATTTAGTGAACTTTAGTAATAAAGGGGAATATAGTTCGCCCGAGTTCACCTGGAAAAATGCAGTTGGTCCAACCGCCTTAAAATTCTTAACAACTGATAAACTGGGTAAAGAATACAAAAACGATTTGCTCGTATCGGATGTCAATGGAAGAGTTTATCACTTTGACATGAATAAAAATAGAACCGGTCTACTTCTTGATGTTCCGTTAAAAAATAAAGTAGCTGAAAGTAGTGATGAATTTAATAATGTAGTTTTTTTCCAAGGTTTTGGTACATTGATTACAGATCTTGATATTGGACCTGACGGTAATCTGTACGTACTTGATCATACTGGAGGAAAAATATATAGAATTTCCGCTAAGATAAATGACGATCTTTTAAATTATCTCCACGAGGCTTCCAAAAATAAATCTATAACTAATTAGAGATACAATATTTGTGCGCTCTGATCTGCAGTTAGAATATCGAAGAAGCCAGAGTTCCGGCACGGTTCATTAATTCTTCTCTAGTGAAAGAAGATCATCGGGACCAAGAATGCCAATACGTGTAAGTGGGTTTTAGTTCTACGAAGACAGGTTGTATCAGAAATCGCCATCGTAACCGTCGTTTACTCGAGTACCGGATAATTATGGCGGTGAAGAAGAAGGATATGAATCACTTTGTTTATGATTGTTAGTTGATTTATCGATTGTAAAGTGATCCTTTATAGTTCCGTCATTTTCGTAAAAATTTCCTTGTAACATAGTTCCATTATGAAGAACATCAATATTCATAAAACCAAACCCATTGAATTGAACAGCGGTGTAAGGTGCAGCGGGTAGTGTGAAGTTATGAACGTCTAGAGCTCCTGCTGTTCCAACTATTGTGTATATCTGGCCTTGTGGATCTTGATAGTCTGTGATATTTTTGTCTGTTATGCGGGGTTTGAGTGAATCTTCATGATTAAAATTAATTGGATAGGTCCTTTGGTAGTTATGACTATGGGCCTGTATTACTAGATCAACTCCATACTTTTCAAATAATGGATGATATGTGTCTCGAAGACCTGGTATTGAATCAATAAAAGTTGGTGAGGTATATGCTAGTCTGTGGTAAAATACGACAATCCAATTAATAGAGGGATCAGAGATGGTCTTTTTCAAATCAGCTTTCACAAAGTTATATTGTTTGGAATCAGGTTCGTATGGTACCTCAGTTGACATAGAGATAAAATGAACATTCTGATAATTAAAAGAATAGAATTGCCTGCTCAGATTAAAGTGATTCATATATTGTTTCAAAAGTTCTGGCGAGGAGTAATAACTTGTTGAGCTTGTATAAATTAAATGATCATGATTTCCCAATGCTACCTTCATTTTGTCATCTATTGGATTAATTAACTCCAACCAGCATTTCGCCGAGTTCTGATACGAATAATCTCCCAATCCTAGAACCAATTCAGGATTTTTTTGAATTATATTGTTTATAGTATTTTTAGCATTAGGTGTACATCCCCAGTCACCAGCAGCAGCAAAATTAAAATCTGCTAAACTCGAGTTAAGAGCAAATGTGCTATAATGAGCCCTATCTATTACAATAATAACGCTGAGAAAGAAAAGTGCCAAAGCAAGTGCAATAAACAATGTGAGCAATTTAGAACGAAATACCATGATAAATCGACTTCCTAACTTACAATATATGCATAATATATACGATGAACATTCCTCATAATCTATACTGTTAGATGGACGAGTTTAACTTTCATGAGAGTGGAGTCTATGTCCTTTGAACAAAATCTAAATTGGCTCGCTTTTTATTGACCACCCAGATTACAAAGGCCACAGAGGGTATTAGTAATAGAACAATCAGGTAGACTAGATTTACTTTATCGATGCTTTCTCTATTCTTGGCAATGATTACCCCATCCTCCTGAATTGAATTTTGATCGCTGCTAGAATCTAATACCGGTGGTTTCCTTGGTGGTTGTGTAAAGTCAAATGCATTTAACATATTGTTTGCTTTTGCATCTCTCGTAGAAAGAGGGGACAGACCGTAATTATATTCTATGAATTTTAGAATAGAAGTAACATCATAAAACGTACTGTCAAGATACCCTTTTTTGGCAAATGGTGATATTATCAATGTCGGCACTCTAAATCCGTATTCCTGACCATTTATCACTGGAGGTGCAACATGGTCGTACCATCCGCCAGATTCTCGATATGTAATAATAAATACTGAATCACTCCAGTGCTTACTTTTCATGAGTGCTAGAGCAAGTGAGTATACAAATTCTTGTCCTTTTGAGACATCCCTAGGCGAACTCTCGTCATAATGTGGTGCAACTATATACGAGACGGCTGGAAAATCTTTACTTCGCAGGTCTCGGTAATATTCAACCAGATCAACCATATTAGAATTTAATGTCCTGTTATCTACGAATCTAGGTATAGCAGCAAGAAGATTGAGGTATCTATTTTTTGTAACATCCGCATTACTATAATTGAGTGCCGGATCGTAGTCCTGCACGTAAACCTTCCATGATTGGCGACTGTCTTGAAGTTCATCAAATATTGTCTTGTTCAGATCGATAAAACCACGAAATGGAATATTTTTCTGATACTCTACAGAATTTGCTGTGTAAAGATACTGATGATTGGCAAGTCCAGTTCCCATACTAGGAGCAAAAAAGTTGTCGGCTAGAACGAATTCAGTCGCAAATTGCCAATAGTATGGGAGTTCCCTTCCATCGTAATAACCCATAACGAGATTTGGATCCTTTTTATTCAAAGTCTGAGAGAAAGGAAAGCCATTCATCTTACCTTTGTTGAACGATGTTTTGTAAGCCCTTGAACCATCATAAGGAGAATCTGTTTTGGTTTTTTCGAGATGAAATGGTCTGACATAAGTCACCCGTTGTAATGAATCATTCTCAATATCATAGTATGAAGAGCCATTCAAATATATACCATTTAATAAGATTGTACTTGAAGTCGAAGTAGCAGTTATATTTTTTTTGGTATCATTAAATGATAAATGAACTAATTGCTCATTTCTGTTATAGGTATTATTATATACGTTCAGTACTTCCGAATATTCTAGTGCTCTGTTCCAGATCCTTACCTGATCTACAAGGCCAATAAAGTAATTATCCAGATGAAAAGAATTGGATCCAATTCTGACTGTCTGATTGCCATTAACTTCAGGTATTGCGCCAGCCGTCTGATTTTTTGCAACCAGTATGCCATCTAAATATAAGCTTAGTACAGAGGTATCATTATAAGTAACAATAGCATTATGCCATTTACCATCATTGTACGTATTATTTGTGCCGACTTTATAGTCAGTACCATTCTTTGTTTCAAAACCGGCTATTATATTACCCTTGATATTCATCCATATTCCATAGTTCATATTTTTCCCTGGGGTATCAACACCAAGTCCTCCTTTATTTATCAAAAATCCATTTTTTGACAATGTATTGTCGGTGCTAAACCAAACCGAGACACTAAATTTTGCAGAAGGCTGGGGAAATGGGTTTAGAGGAACTGTCAAATTTGCTGGTAATCCATTGGCACCAGGGAACGTTCCAAAATAGTTATCAAAACTTCTTTTTCCTTGCGATATAACTATAACATGTTTGATAGGAGTCTTTGATTTCGCATCAAAATCAGACGCAATCCCATACACTTTCATGTCATAATTTCCAATTAAAAGATAGGTAAATAAAACTAGTATGGATAAAATAATACTAATGAGAATAAAGCAAAAACTGTGATCTATACTCTTTGATATAATAGTCATTACCATACACCTAATTTTCTTTAATTCTGTCCAAAGAATAAATGATTAACGCGGGTTTGATTAAATTTTTTCCATTATTGTCCGTATAAGTCTTGTATTCTGTATGAATTGGAATCGCATTGTATTTTGTAATCAGCTGGTTTAGTTCTTTTGCTTCTTCTTTCAGATATCTTAATTGTTCGGCCAGATACACTTCATAAACTAGATAATCTATTTTGCCATTCAAAATAAATTGGTCCGGATTATCTACTTGAATGTATGCAGGATTGTTATTAGAGTGCAACGCCAGAGCATTATTATTTGAGTAATACTTTATGACATTTGCCGTACGAGTATCTAAAGCTAGGAATACACCTTTGTGTGAAATGTTATCTCTTATCCAAATTGCTCCTTCCCTTGAATATGGTTCTCCTCCTGAACCTACAAGATGAATAGGAGGAATTTGAAGCATATAGTGGAGCATTGGCCCTGATAATGCGAAGATTAGTGGAATAATTACTATTATAATGATTCTGTAGTGTGGTATCTTTCGCATCCAATCACTAAACAAAAATGATATCCCTAATAGAACAAAGGGTGGAATTAATGGGGAGACAAATGCAAATCCTTTCACTGCAAGAAATTGGAAGATTATTAATGGAATGGCTATCCAAACCAAGGGTATAAACACTTCAGGTCTTTTGATATTTTTGGTCTTCAAGGAGTAAATTAGGCAAAGTACAAATAGTCCAGTTAGAATGTACCCCAGGGCTTCCTGAGATAGTAAAGTAAAATAAAAACTATCTGGCTGGTTTGGATCTCTACTAGTCTGCCAATGCCAATAGGCTAACGCAGCGTCACGTGCCTCTTCGATAGTCAATATTGGAACCCAATATGGTGATGATGCCAATAGAAATGAAGAGACGACAATAATAAGATTTTTGGAGGAAAAACTCTTAATCAAAACCATACATATTATTGAAGAAACGAGTGCGAATATTCCTACCTCTTTTGATAATAAACTTAATCCAGCTGAAGCTCCCACTAAAAATAACCAATGAAAATCTTTAGGATTCTTTAGATGGCATGCCATAAAAAAAAGTACTAATGTATAGAAAAAAGATAATGAAACATCTAGTAGAACTTGCCTGGAAATTACAATGTGATAAGGTAGTATTGTAACCACTAAAGCGGCAACCGTTGCGACTTTTCTATCATAAAAGATTTTACCAATCAGGTAAGTAACTATGATTGTAAAAATACCAAGAATTGCTGGAACTATCCTTGCAATAGTATCGTCAATTCCAAGATTACCAAACAAAATAGATATCATAAATTGCAAAAGAAGAGGATGAGCTCTATAAATTGAGAAATATTCGCTGAATTCTTTATGGCCTGCTAATGTTGCTGCTTGTCCACTGTAAATTGCTTCGTCATTATTAAATCCAATAGAACCCAAGTCCCATAGTCGTAGTAGGGATGCAGAAAAGATTATAAGAATTAGAATCCAGAATTCTTGTTTAGATGGATTTATTGTCTCTTTGAGTAAGCCTTCGGAAGACAATCTTGGTTAAATTAGAACCTCCATAATAAAAAGTAACTTGCTATGTGAACCCTAGTTGTATTATGTTTTTCCTACAAGTGCCATGACTCTACATCACTGGATCCGTACGTTTTATAATATAACAGTTTTTGGATTATTTCGGTTAATGGATTTGATCGAAGAAAAGAGATGGATAAGTGTATGCATTTTGATCATAACAATTATTACTTGTTTTAGTAACATCAAAACTCCAGATAATGGACCTAATGCTTTGCAATACAAACAGCAGTTTTCTTTGCAACCGTTAAGGAGTTAGGTGATTGATGACATAATAAATACTGCTTATAATTTATACCCAATAGTTATAACATAATATAATATAATATAATAGTCATTACCTAATAGCCATTTATTGTTCGTTCTTATTTGAAGGAATTATTTTAAATATACGTGATACGTTTGGTGAGTCGTATGGAACGCATGGTGCATTCGGGTATTTAGGAACACAGTTGCTACCACCCGTGTTTAATGCAAGTACATAAATATAACCATCAGGGCCAACTGCTACATCAGTTATACCTCCAAATCCCGTTCCAAAAATTACTTTTTCAAGGTCACTGCTATTGCTCGCAACCTTATCCTTAAGCGTCCCGTCGAGAGACAGGCTTGTTCTTTTTTTATTCAAATCAAAGTGGTATAGATTTCCTGTATGAAAGTCACCTACAAACATATCGTTTTCATACTGTTTTCCTAGTTTATTGGAGTCAAGAAACCTTAAGCCTGTAACACCTACAGGATTAAGCCATGTAAATTCTGGAGAACTATAATTACCCTTACCATTAAAATCATATAAATTTATGGGATCCATAGAAACATTTCCTATAGAACGGGACTCATTTTGCTTTTCCCATATTCCCTGTACCTTTCTCCATCCACTGTTAAACCCTGGTTCCACCAGATTAATTTCGTCACCAAAGTTTGGACCATTCTCCGTGTCCCATAATTTACCTGTCTGAGGATCAAAATCCAGCCCAAAGCCATTTCGTATGCCGTATGCAAAATAAAGATTGAGTGGAAATGTATTTCCTAGTACTTTTTCATCATTCACTGGTTTGCCATTTTGATCAATTCTCAATATCCCACTTCTTCCATTGGGAAATTTTCCGTAATACTCGTTCTCAGTTGTGGTCCAATAAGATTTTCTTTCAAACTCATTTACATTACCTATAAGGAGGTACACGTTATTATCCGGTCCTATAACTATGCTACCACCGTTATGAGCTGGGCCGGGCATTGCAGGGAGATCCAATAACAATTTAGCGTTACCTAGCTGGCTATCGTTAATAATTTCATATCTGTAAAGACGGTTACCAATTGGGTCAGTACCATTTTTATCATCTCCATCCTGAGTCTTTGCTTCTGTAAAGTATAGGAAAACATACTTATCTTTAGTTGAATTGTATTTTGTATCCCTATTTTTGTCTGGCTTTTGTTTGTTATTGTCTTCCTCGTTAGCAACAGATTTTGGAGAGATCGCAATTCCATCCATCCCCCTTTCAGATTTAGTCGCCACTTTGGCATCAAACATAGGTGGTGGTGTTAAAGTTTCATTTACAATTCTTTTCACGGTTCCCTCATTTTTATCAATAACTAAAATGTCATCGGGCCCTAAGAATGCCATATTGCTAAAGAATCCAACACCTTCAAAAACCAATTGTGCCTTAAGATCAGGATCAATAATCTTTGGTCCCTCAGCTGGTTGAATTGTTTTTCGGAAAATTGGTGTGGTATTGTTTTGTGCATTAGAAGCTAAAAAGGTACTTGAAATTAAAACTATAATTAAAAAAGATAACAACACAAAATTATGCATGCAAAACTTGTCTACTAATGGCCAAATATATTGTTATTCTATTTAGTTCTTATATAGGCAAACCGACTCTGCTGTATAAAAAACCTATTTTTAAATCTTGAACGATTCTTAGTAATTTGTTCTAACTTGCAGATTTTCAGTTCGACAATCCTTCACATTAGTGTAAGGGTAGTAATCTGGACTCTTATTAGAGTCATCAATTAAAGCTATTGGATGAGTGCTGTTATATATATTCAATAGCTTTTCAACTTGCCTTGGATCTTCTTGTTCATTATTCTGAGGATTCTTTGAGGTGACAGCAAAATACGACCGGTCGACCATTAATAGAATTTTATCTGTATTAATTTCAGAAGAGTCACGTGTCTGAAGTGACTGAGCCGTATTAAAAATATATTTAAAGATCCAAGAGTATTCCGGTGCAGAAATTACCGTTATATCATCCATAACTCTATTAGTTTCTATTTCTTGAACAGCAAGTGCCACATGGGCTATTTGCACAAAAAAAACATTTGTCGTTATTATCAGCACCGTGCTGGCTAAACCAAAAATTCCGATTGCGGATATTACTGCGAATGGTACCAGCTTTTTGTATTTATTGTTTTTTCTGATGATTTTATTTGTTATGCCTACTATAAATAGGGCCGATGCAATGCAAAAGACTGGTAATATTAATATAAAGTGAAAATATAATGTCCACTGTACAAAATAAGAAAATATTAAAAATGTTCCGACCCATAGTAAAATGAAGTAATCCCTTTTTATCGCTGCAAAAATAATACCGGCAATACCTATACACGCCAAGACCGGATCCATAAGTATCAAAGAACGCATAGTGCTGATCAGTCCTATTTGGCTTCTTTCTGTTGCCTGCCAAAACACACCATCCATCCATTCGTCAAATTGGCCAACGGACAGAGCATAAGCAGGCCAGAGTAATGGTATCAAAACCACAGGAATAAACCATAATCCCAGCATTTTCCATTTTCTAGTATTTATAAAAATTAGAAAACCTACTACGGGAATAATAGTAATAGCCGGTACTTTTGTATATATGGCTAATCCAAGTAATGTACCTGAAACTAGAGTCAGAATTATTTCCTTGTTTTTAGCAAGTGCATTTTTTATACTGAGATTTTTTCTAGTAATGCTGCCATTAATATCGTCAGAAACAGTGATATCTTTGTTCCTTCTCAGATATATGGCCAACAGTATTGATGATAGAACAAAAGGCATGAGGATTGAATCTAGGTATATCCTCCTCATCAACCAAGTTATTGGCATTACTGCAAATAGAGTGGAGGCTATAAAGGCACCAGTTTTAGTGTTATATCGGCGTTCAACTATTTTGTAGATAAGAAAAGTATCTACAACTGCAAGCGTTCCCATAATCACTCTTGGAACAACATACAACATTTCAATTGATGGTATTGATGATGAAGGGTTAAGGGAAGATGGATATCCAATAATTTTGAACATTCCAGCCAAGAATATTTGTCCAAAATGTGGATGATCATAACTGCTGGTTGATGTTTGGCCATGATCAAAACGACTTGAAGGATCCTGTGGTCCAAGACCAACTAACATATGTAATGCTCGGCGAACATATTTTGCTTCATCTGCGTGTAAGCATGGAAATCCTCCTGGATTAAACAAATGTGTAAAAGCAGCAAGTATAAGTGGTATAATGATAATCAGAGATGTTGTTCTGATCATCTTTGCTCTCATAAAACTAGAGCATAATTCACTTATTTTATACTTACCGTCTATAGATTCTGCCAACTTAAGATCTAAAAATAAAAAATTCCGACCATATCAGGACAACGCCAAGAGCACCACTATTCCATGCATGCTATGAATTAGTTAACTTTATAATAAGAGTTATTCAAGCGCTTCAAGGCCTCATTAAATTTAATTTGAAATACTAGATAGTATAAATTCATAGCATTTATCAGGTATGATATTGATTGCTTATTACCAATGCATAGTAATGTTACTATGAACATTAATCTGGATTATTGATGAACGTTATTACCGTATATTGGTTACTAATCGACTGATGAACAAAAACACAAATAGAAAAATACCACTTTCCTATATGATCAAACTCTTTGAGATTAGTAGGTATGTAGAGAAGCGCAATTATAAATCGAAAATTTATTTACAAAATGCATACATTTTAGAGATTCTCATTTGTCTTGAAGGCAAAAGAGATTAAAGTGTATAAGGCCTGAAGTATAAATACTTGGGACTTTTATGTCAATTTTATTCACGGTGGACGGTCAAGTCGCCATTTTAGTTCTGACTACCCTAGACAAAAGAGAAGCTGGATCGTTTGAAATAGATCAGAGTAATGTTCTTGTCAAATTTTTGAGATGTTTAAAATATTCTTTAAAATTCAAAACTACTAGGATGTAACCAGATTAACTGAAATTAAATATCAAGTATCCACCTTTCTTCCAAACTTGATATAGACTTAAATTCTGATGGTTTAGTTTTAAACTAGTAAAAGTGGTAATCGGTATTTGACCTTTCGATTTGAAAAGAAACATTATCTATTCATAACATTGGTCTCGATCATGCCTGGATTTTTTGTTTATTCTATTCTTTCGTACTTATTTGTAATTCCTAGGATTTCCATTCCTGTATCCATAATTATACCTATTTTAATATTTGGCTTAGTAAAATATTATTCAACATCACAATTCGACACTAAATCAGACCAGACAGATTCACATTCAATTCTGAAAGACAATCAAAAAAACAATATCCATATAGAGGATCTTAAAAAACCAAATGGCGCTATAACAAGCATTTTTTTTGCTATCATCTTCGCTCTACTGCTGGTAATGACTGCATTTTCTAACCCTGTTGATTTTCACGTATTTTTTGATTGGAAAGATATTGGCGTAATTGGAATAACTCAACTGGGCATCGCAGTTGCACTTTGTTTTTTTATTCCAGGTTTTGCCATAGTCCTAATCTTAACTAGAAAATATGAAATAAATCCCATCTTAACGGTCTTACTTGCATATTTTTTTAGTATTTTAATTACTGGTTTAAGCGCATATATTTTTGCGTTAGGTTTTGATACCCCTATTTCTGAGCTCAAGAATTTCTACATTACCTTATATTCAGTTATTCTTGTTATTTTTCTTCTCTTCCATACAAGGTATAAAATTACCTTGCCATTTGGTCAGCGAGTACAACGTTACTCTTTTTATCATATTGTAATTTTCCAGCTCACCCAATTCTTGCATTATTTGAAAAAAAGATACCCAGAATTGCTTGTCTTTGGAAGCATTCTGATGTTACTCATTGTATCAACCTATTACATTTACAACGGAATTACCATTAGTGATCAGTGGTTTCATCAGGGCCGTGCCCTCCTTTTTCTATCTGGATCTTTCAGAGAAACAGTAATAGAGGGTTCGGATAGTAAAGGTTATCCCCCTTTTCAATCAGCATTGCTATCAACACTTACTACTATTGCAGGCGTTCCCATAGTAAACTCTTACGCATCTATAGCTTTTCTTAACATTGTGCCGGTATTTGCTTTTTACTACTTTTTTTCAAAATGGGTTACTCCAAAGTTATACAGAGCCAGTATATTGGCTTCATCTCTTTTTGCGATTGCCGCAGGATTTAATTGGATTTACTTGCTTGGACTCACTATTAGTGGAAATCCAATAACTTCTCAACACTCATTTTTGGAAATTCTAAATAGCATTAGAACCGTGACGATCATTCGACCCACAAATTTTATTTTCTCAGCCGAACCCGACTTTAGCACGGGCCTGATTTATCTTGCGCTTCCAGCGGGACTTGTTTTATTAGGAGTAATTCAACAAAGATTCGGAACAAAACTACTTTATTTGGCTACAGTCACCGCAATATCAGTTCTTGGAATCCTATCTCATCTTGAATTTTTTCTGTTCGTTATGATTGCAGCTCTTCTGCCTGTGATTTTTAAACTTGAAAAACAAAATTACCTTTATCTGGGGCTCATGCTCTCATTTTCAATCGTATTTCTTGTCATTACAGTTTTACCAGGAAATTATTATTTTTCAAACTTAATTTCTGGCTTCCCATTATTATACCTGACTGTAATTTTTGTATCTATCACTTGGGTTTTTTATCTTGTAATACGAAGGTTCGGACATTTACAAATTAAGTTAGCTCCCTTACGTGAGTTTTGGAGGAAAATCTCTAAAATTAAAAACCGATTCTACATTCTAGTAGCGGTCCTTCTCATTTCATTTACTTTGTACATGTACTTTTTAACTTACAATGTGTTGGTTCAACTTTCAACAGATTATTTGAAAAAAAACACTGAGGGGTATGTTGTTCCTTGGTGGGTTTATCCAACAAAATTAGGTCTCCCTGGTCTACTCGGTCTAATATTTATTTTTTCATATTTTATAAAAAAATTTGATAGTAAACTGTTTGTCTTTGGCATACTAATCATTGTGGCATTTATCACAGGAAACTATTACGATGAACATAGATTCAGCAAATTTATTATGTTAGGCATGGTTGCGTACGCATCATTACTAATTTATAGAATTATAAATTGGGATTTAAATAAAATATATCTTAATGGAATCATAATATCAGCACTCATAGTAGGTAGTGCCCTCTCAGTAGTATTGTATATAGGATCCAATTCATTGGTGCTACAAACTATGGATTTTACAATTAACCCGAAGAGGAATTTCCCTCAGAAATCTGAGATCCAATTATATGATAAATTGCTGAAAAGTATCGACATAGGTTCAAAAGATTATAATATTGTGAGCTTTCCTAGTGAATATAATGCTGTACAAGGTTCGCCATTAATGTCAAAACTCCAAGGTTTTTCAGGATTTCCTTATGAAAAAATTTTTAAAAACCCCTTGACTCTAAATTCATCCACATTAGATGCATTTTATCACCTTTTGGAGGATAATGATGTGCGTTACATAATATTACCAAGGAATAGTATAAAAGACGAAAGTCTATTAACCGAACCAACTCGATTTGCCTTACATTATTTTAACCGTTTCTATGAGGACAAAAATTACATTGTACTTCAGGTACCCCAGTTGAAGGCCGCCTCTTTGTCACCGAACGTACAAGTTGCATTACTATACGATTTAGGATCTGATTTGCCATCTCCACAAGTTCATAATACAATACTGTTACCATATAACAATAATACATTTGTATTTAGTACAACGAACGAATCTAGAGCCATTCAAAAAGACCCTCAAGGTGAAAACGTGATTCTGCTTGGTACAAATACGGAGAAAGGAATTCCGCTGTGGTCAAGAAGCATCCCCCCAGAACAAAAGATAAATTATATTGAATCGAGATTTCGAATAACTTCTGAAAATGAGAATAAGACTAATGATATTAGATTGAAATGGTGGGAAGGAGATAAAGAGTATAACATATTGTTATCAAAGAATGGACTTGAATTATACCAGCAATCAATAAGTAATCAATCAGATAGAAAACTTCTGGCCAAGAATCCTGGAGTAGAAAAGATAGACGGGAAATGGTACTCAGTAAAGATTGCAAGATCGAATAGTTCTATCAATGTATTTTTGGACGATGTGCCAAAAATTCAAGTATCAAGCCCTCTTACTGGGATGCACAATGAAAGTATCTCTAGAATAGGACTAACTACTTTGTTTAATAATATTGAATTTGGACCCGTAAAGATAGGTAACGGAGGATCTGATTTGCCATCTCCACAAGTTCATAATACAATACTGTTACCATATAACAATAATACATTTATATTTAGAGCAACTAACGAATCTAGAGCCATTCAAAAAGACCCTCAAGGTGAAAACGTGATTCTGCTTGGTACAAATATGGAGAAGGGAATTCCGCTGTGGTCGAGAATCATCCCCCCAGAACAAAAGATAAATTATATTGAATCGAGATTTAGAATAACTTCTGAAAATGAGAATAAGACTAATGATATTAGATTGAAATGGTGGGAAGGGGATAACGAGTATTACATATTGTTGTCAAAGAATGGACTTGAATTATACCAACAATCGATAAGTAATCAATCAGATAGAAAACTTCTGGCCAAGAATCCTGGAGTAGAAAAGATAGACGGGAAATGGTACTCAGTAAAGATTGCAAGATCGAATAGTTCTATCAATGTATTTTTGGACGATGTGCCAGAAATTCAAGTATCAAGCCCTCTTACTGGGATGCACAATGAAAGTATCTCTAGAATAGGACTAACTACTTTGTTCAATAATGTTGAATTTGGACCACTAAAGATAGCAAGGGTCGACACAGTTCCATCGCAAAGCTACAATGATACAAGGTATTATGGTTTCTACTACCCTCTAAGTCTTCTTGCTTTATCCGAAACACCCTATGATATTTTTAACGATGATGATTTGTCAGCATTTTCAAAGGATATAATCGTAATTTCTGATCCGTTGAATATCGATGAGGATAGATTCAACATATATTTAAATTACGTGCGTGCTGGAGGCACATTAGTTATAATAAATTCAAATAATAATTTTAGCAGCTCATTTCCTCAACTATTTTCATTAAAATCTAATTATGGCAAGACAGAAGAGTTTACAAGTATAGATGGTAAGAAAAATCAAAATGGTTTGGTAAATGTTACTGGACTTGTAAAGAGATTTGAATTGCAACCAAGTTCAGATGTCAATATAATAGCTACATATAAAAACAAGAATAACCAGACAATTGCTCCCTTTGCCATTGAGAAAACGTTTCCTAACCAGGGAAGAATCGTATTCTTAAATGCCGGAGGATATTACAACGCAATATCGGCTTCGCCAACGCAATACTTCCTATCTCTGGGAAATTTTTCAGAGATATTAGGATTTAAAAAAGATGCGGGTAAACTAGCTTCCCTGTCTTCGGTTGACAAGGCAACTTCAAATGGGTTTATTCGTAATATGGACCTTAGAGGCAACATAACATTGAACAGCTCATCTTTATTACTAGCTGACGGGACTAGCTATCCTTATCCCATAAATGCATGGCGTATTGATATATTTAATAAAACTAACTCACCTCCTATTACCTTAAACAATGTTTCACTAAAAAATCTCAATGTAATAGGTCGGTATAATGCAAGTATTAATTTTATGGGTAAAATTGAGCTACCCGATTCGATGTCTGACCGTAGTTATATCGGTGTATCGATACCTACTGATTTCAATATGACCATAAGTTTGTATCCACAAGGACTTAGTTACATTGAAATGGTTACTGAGAACGGTACTTCAACTAATTCTATTAAGGTTAATGGTGAGTCTAAAATAGAATTTCATAAAATTAGACCTTATGCTCCGTTGAAATATATACCTCTATTGCTGAAAAATCCTGAAATCAAAATTAATGGAGAAACAAACATTAGTAATGGGCTCCAGAACGGATTACTTACCAGGAGGGGTTCATTAAACACAGGTTCTCCGCTAGAAATAAATGGACAATTAAATACAAAATTTGGATTCGTCGATAATTATAAACAATTTTATAAGAATGGATCTCTAATTAATTATATAACATATCTTCAATCGGTAACGATGAATAATACCATTAGCGAACACAAGGAGCCCTTAAAACTACCTGCCAACTTCGGTTCGCTTTTAGAGGATCACGAATTGGATATGGCTTTACGAAATGCCATAGCCTCCCCTAGTAATATTATATTCGCGCTAGTCTTAAGCTTAGTAACCATAATTGCAGTAAAAATAATTCAGAAAAACAAAAGCACATAGATATTGCCAGTTACGTCTCTGCAGCTCTATCCATCAGCAATTAAAGCCAGCATTGTTGACAAATCTTTATATGTTAAATAAAGGTAACGGACTTACAAATCAAATTATAAATATCGTTTATCCTTTTTCTAATGAATACTTTGTGTGATTTGTTCTAAGATTTTCGGTGTAATTATTTCCTTCTTTTCATTGTAGTTATAACTATAGTTCTGTATGTTACTCAAATTTGCCCGTTGTTTCTATTTCTATTACAAAAGACTACTGACTAGGAGGAGCTATCTCTCTAACACTTAGGTACTTAAAGTCAACATCAGTTGCCGTATCCCACCTGAAGGTAGTAATTGGACCACCCCAAGTTATTCTCTGATCAGGTGCACCGTTACAAAAGCCTCCTTCTGTACCCCATCCGCCTCTGTCTACATTCTCGTCGACTTTTACAAACATGCCATTGTTACTTTTGTCAAGCCATAATTGTGTTTTTACTACCGTCTTACCATTTTCCTGAAAGTTATAAACTACAAACTTGATTCCGACCCATTTGTCTTCTATTGAACCCGTTGCAGATTTAAGACTTGTAAAAACATAGCTCACATGCCACTGTTCTTTTGCAAATCGTACCTTTCCAGAAAAAAACACGTCACCTTTCATAGAAGAACCTTCACATCCCCGCTGTGTACCATCTCCGGTATGCCTACCTCCTCTTCCATTTGGCGAAAAATTATCATCGTTTGGAGAGGTATTTACTTTTACATACTGGGTCATTTCAAAATTTCTCCAGTCGTTGGGTGCCAGCATATATCCCTTTGATGCAATTTGACTGTGATCCAACGTAGGAATGTCGTCCTGGTCATACCCCGTTGATGTATAAACAGCCATGCGTACTTGAGTTGACTTCATCTTCCATGAGCCGTCAGGATTTTTTGTAATCGTGTTTTGAGGATTAAACCTACTGTCTCCAAGCGGATTATTCATATCCATGAACCATTGTTCTCCACCGCTCTTTGTTGAATACAATTTTAATATTCCAAATTTATCGCTTGATGAAAAGATATCTAATTCTGTTATAGACGCCGCTTTATTTACCGTGTTACCATTTACAGTTACTTTTACGTACCTGGCATTTGTTAAAGGAATGCTATATTTTTCTGAGTTTAACGTGGTGCCACTGCTTTTGGTACTTAATTTGGTAGTAAAGGTAACTCCATCAGTAGATGTGGCTATAACAAAACTATACTGACGTTCATTTCCTTTGTACCAAGCAATGTTAACATTACAAATATTTTTCTTAGTTGACCCAAAATCAGCACGAATCCATGAACCAATGTCTACATCGGCCCATCTCGTATTAAAATTGTTATCAAGAACATTTGAGGGTAAATGCCCATCATTGCCATTATCAGTTACTTTTGAGATGGGAACATTACTGCACGATAAAGCACTAGCATTGTCGACAAATTTAAAATTAAATTGAGATGAAGAAAACACCAATATTGTAAACAACAAAAGGATAAGAAAAAGCCTTAACAAATCATTTTTATTATAAAACAAAAAAATACCTTTAAAATCCATTTTCTGTACCCTATTCTAACGCACTATTTAATAAGAATTATTGCTCTTTGAGCAATTGAACACTAATCATCAGCTAATCGATCGTATCCTTTATATGTGCTCTTTCTAAAGAATCAACACTAATAGAAATAACATGAGCCATTACTGCAAAAAAGAACACTGACAAATAGAACGATTATCATCAATTTCTGTTTTCTTTTTCAAGTTACATGAATGTCATATATCATCTCGCTCTCTTTCAGGACTTCTGCTTGCATGTTCTTATCATTCTCTTATCCTTTCAAAATCATCCTGATCTGCCTTAGGCTTCATAATAATTTTATTACAAAGATCTGAACGTTTTAGTCGAGTGTCAAGAAGCAGGAGGCATAGTAAAACATACAAAAAAATGGACGATGCTGACTTGAAGTTTTTCTTGGAATTAGATGAAAAATATAAGTTTTTAGTGAACGAGAAGAAAATAGAAAAAACTGATGGATTTTTAGTAGTCGAATGATTCCTCAGGATCAAAACATAGAAAATGGATACCTACCTAAAACTGGCGACCAAATGATGTTTGGGGTACCTGGGTAACTGGAAAGCCAAAGCGATGGTATGAAATACACCCTGCCTGGGAGGTTTTTAATGAGTTAAGCAGCTAAAAAACTTAGAATTTTGCTCAAAAATCATGGTATAAATACTTTTGTTCTTCGTATTCGCAATATATTTTAGTGAGTAAACATCAAAAATACGAGATGAATTCAACCAAATTCTTATGTACAAGCATACTAGCACTAGCTGTCTCGCTGTCGGTTTTGCTTACCCTATCTATCGTTGATCAGGTAAATGCAGCAAAATATCCGTATAAGGCACAATTAAGTGGTAAAAACGAGGTACCTCCTGTTGAATCTAGCGCAACCGGTGAGGCTGAGTTTACTGTACCAGCTAACGGAACCATGAAGTATAGAGTCAATATCACAGGAATATCCAATGCTTCAGCAGCACACATTCATGCAGGAGCCGAAGGAGAAAACGGTGACATAGTTGCCGACCTTCTGAACACTCCTACAAGTAAAAATAAAGATACTGCTTATGGCATGATATTCAGGGGAAATATAAGTGACTCAAGTCTTAAAGGCCCAATGCAAGGTAAGACCTTAGATGACTTGGCTGCTGAGATGGATTCAGGCAAGACATATGCAAACGTCCATACTGCAGAGCATCCAGATGGTGAAGTTAGGGGCCAGTTGAGCAATGTGGACAAGCCAGGAGCAGGTTCCACCAATGCTACCAATTCAACTGTTGGATTTTCAACTCTTACGGAGTAATCCAACTTTACTTTTATTTTTATTTCTATAATTAAGCAAGCATAATCGAATAATTAATCCGGTAAGAAATTTTTTCTCATTCAATTAGGTGTTACTTCTTTGCTGGTCCAATGACGGAAAGATGGAAAAATAGCTAAGGTTGAAATTGGTCTTTTGTTAAATTTTTTGTATGAAGTTACTCCATTCAAACGCTAAGTCTATTTTCCAGGCAGACATCGTCATAATAGGTGTTCCTGACGAATCAAGATCTCATGCGAAGAGAAAGGGCGCAAGTAAGGGACCTGATAGCTTAAGAATTGCATCAAATACTTATGAATTTTTTGAAAGAGGAGGAAAAATAATCCCAATATGCCCTATGAAAGGAACTCTTGAAAATAAGAAAATTCTTGATTTTGGTAATATAACAAGAGAAGATCTATACAGGTTGGTATTTGATATAGTGTCTGCAAAAAAATTACCCATAACTATTGGAGGAGATCATTCTATTACGACGCTTATACTTCAGGCAATACACGAAGCGCTTGAAGGGGAAAAAATATCTCTCCTTTATTTCGACGCTCATCCCGATTTTGTTTCTTCAACAAGGAACTATTACGGTTCCGTAATTACAGATTCATTTGATTATATCAATTTTACAAAAAGTATGCTCATTGGAACTCGAGCAGCGGAATTTGAGGAATTAGAAAATGCATCAAAGCATAGATTGGAAATAATTACCCCGTTAGATATTCTGGAATTGGGTATAAACTCTACAGTAAAGAAAATGATCTCAAAATGCGCATCAAGTAAAGTATATTTATCAATTGACTTGGATTGTATGGACCCAGGAGTTGCACCCGGCGTATCCGTTCCAGCCCCTGGGGGACTTTTTCCTCTGGACTTGATATATATGGTAAAAAAAATCAGTGAGAATTTACAAATTATTGGAATGGACATCGTGGAATTATCACCTGATTACGATCTAAACCAAAATACAGCAAATCATGCTTCTAGAATTCTTATGGAAATGATCTCTTCTATTAGTATCCATATCTAAAATATAGAATCTAATTCCTACTGTAAACTGATAGGATAGTCAACTTTCAGGCATAAAATTTGTCGGGGCCATTTACATTAAAATTGGTGAATCAGGATAAGTTTAGTCTAAACATTTGTCATAATTAAGATTTTTAAAAGAGCATCGTAATGAAGGTGGATATAAAATAATAAGAATATTGGTGGGTCGAATTCTATAAAAATCTAATTAATTGATAATGAATTTGTTAAAAGAAAATATTGAAGTCAGATATCATTTAATGATGATTTGGTTCGTTTAGTGGAATGTTTGAGAGCCATATCAAATATAAATTATTTTTTCCACCATTATCTTTAATAGAAAATAAATTTGCTGATTGATTTTTTGCGAGCTTTAAGAATTCCTTTATTTCACTGTCATTGGGCATAATTTGTGATTCGGCTAACACTTTGTGAATCCAATGTATTTCTTCATAATTTTTGGGAATTTCTACATTTTTCGTATCCGTCAACCTCACTTATTTTATTGCCAATCCTTTATCAACATTTTCAGCTGTAAGATTTGGTTTACCAAACTGTTCAGAAATATTTCTGTAAGTGTCTATTTCATTTTTTGACAGAGGGCGAATCTTCTTCATTGCTTCTTCAAAATGTTTCATATGTATCTTTAGCTCTCCTTTAGCACGGTCTGCCTGTTTTGGATCTTTATATTTTGCTATATGTTCTCGGAGTGCAAGCATTACTGCAGCAGATGCCAGGGCGGCTATGTCTGCTCCTGTATATCCTTCTGTCTGATTTGCAAGCGATACAATATCGACATCGTCCGCTAGAGGCTTTTTTGATGTATGTATCTTAAAAATTTGAATCCTTGATTCCTTACTTGGTGGGGGGACGTAGAGTAACCTATCAAATCTGCCTGGTCTCAGTAAGGCGGCATCAATTATATCAGGTCTATTGGTGGCCCCTATAATTATAACATTCGTTAATACCTCCAACCCATCAAGCTCTGTCAGCAATTGACTGATTACTCTTTCCGTCACGTGTGAATCACTACCAAGAGCACCCCTCGCCGGAGCTATAGCATCAATTTCATCAAAAAATACTATGCATGGAGCAGCCTGTCTTGCTTTTCTAAAAACTTCACGTACACCCTTTTCTGATTCTCCCACCCATTTTGAAAGCAGTTCTGGACCTTTTATGCTGATAAAATTTGCTTCACTTTCGTGGGCAGCTGCCTTCGCCATCAAAGTTTTTCCTGTGCCAGGAGGTCCATAAAGAAGTATCCCCTTAGGAGGTGTGGCGTCAGAATGGTCAAATAATCCCTGATATTTCAATGGCCATTCTACCGCCTCCTGAAGCTCCTGTTTGACTTCAGCAAGACCTCCTATATCAGTCCAATTGACATTTGGGACCTCAACAAAAACTTCACGCAGGGCGGAGGGTTCTATTTCCTTTATGACACTCAGAAAATCATCCATTGTAACTACAATTTTCTTGAGTTTGTCAGACGGGATGTTCTCTGTTGTGAGATCTATTTCAGGCAATACCCTTCTGAGGCCCCTTATTGCAGCCTCCTTTGCGACAGCCTGTAAGTCGGCCCCTACAAAACCATGTGACATGTTAGCAATAACGCCAAGATCTACATCTTTTTCCAGAGGCATCCCTCTGGTATGTATCTGAAGAATCTCCAATCTACCTTCCCTATCAGGAACGCCTATCTCAATTTCTCTATCAAATCTACCCGGTCTTCTGAGCGCAGGGTCTATTGCATTTACTCTATTAGTGGCTCCTATCACGACAACCTTACCCCTTGATGACATTCCATCCATCAATGAAAGAAGCTGGGCCACAACCCTTCTTTCTACTTCTCCGGACACCTCTTCTCTTTTTGGAGCGATTGAATCAATTTCATCTATAAAAATTATCGCAGGTGCCTTTTCTTCAGCGTTCTTAAATATCTCTCTTAATCTCTCCTCTGATTCACCGTAGTATTTACTCATTATTTCAGGACCCCCAATGGTATAGAAATTTGCGTTGGTCTCATGTGCGACGGCTTTTGCAAGCAATGTCTTACCTGTGCCAGGAGGGCCATGCAGTAAGACACCTTTTGGAGCTTCAACACCCAACCTTTTAAAAAGCTCAGGATGCCTCAGTGGCAGCTCAATCATTTCCCTTAAGCGCGAAACCTGGTTTTTTATTCCACCAATATCTTCATATGATATTGACGGGACTCCACCTTCTTTTGCAACTTGTACTGCTTTTTGACTTTCTTCTGATACGGTTAATTCAGTAGAGTCATCAATTAACACTGGACCTGAAGGTTTTGTAGAGATAACTACAAGGTCGACCCTTTGTCCCATTATGCTCAAGGGGAGAATATCTCCTGTACTTAGGAGACTTCCTAAAAGATATTCTTTTAGATATCCTTCAGCACCAACAATGCGGAGAGGCTCTGTTGGTGCCAGTGTTACGTTCAAAGCATTTTTGGATTGGACCTTCTTTATTTCAACAGAATCGTTAATTCCTACATCTAACCTGTTCCGAAGATGACCGTCTATCCTTACCAGGCCTTTGCCCCTATCTTTTTCCCTTGCAGGCCAGCTTAGTACAGTCGTTTTTTTTCCCATCGATGAAATCTCCAAGGCGTCACCTGCAGATAACTGCAGTTGGTTAGCGACCTCTGGGTCCACTCTAGCAATCTTTCGTCCCACATCGGATTGCTCTGCTTCGGCGACCCTTAGACTTATATTATTATTGTTATTAGTTGACTCCTTTTTATGACCACTCAATTAGAATCAAATTTAATACGGATACATAATATTTAACAATGATTTATTACAAAAAAAGTTCCATTATGTCTAACTATTCTTCATGGCTATTTGCAACTGATATATGTAAGAAATTAATTATATGACTGTATTCAGAAATACTTAAAACTAAAAATATTGGAATTAATGGTTGACAATTGGAAGAGGTTCTTCTCACCGTATAGACGATTGGTAACGGCTTGATTTATCTAAAAATTGCAACTATAATGGAATGGCTCGTACAACATTTTTGAAAAAATAGTATGAGTGAATTGATATTGATATTATGATTCCATTATGATTCTATTCTCTCAAAAAGGGAGATATCATATATGAACCGCAATTTTTTGAAAATGTACAGGCAGGAATTTCGATCGAATGTACGTCCCTCAAAAATGACACATTCTGCGGGATTGTTAATATTTTTTCCACATAATGCACATCTTTTGAGCATACTTTTATTTGATGCGAATTGTATAAAAGTATTATATACATAGTCATTCCCAATGCCTAATTTCTACAATATATAAGATGCCAGAACTATCTACCACATGATTGTCTCACAGACCATTGGAAAGAAGGATTGTACTTATGATTTCTTCTATAGTTGTAGCCGCGATAATATTTTCTGTTTTAACCTATCAGTACTATATGAGAAATTCAAGTGAGGTTCAGAATATTGCTATTGAACAGATTCAGAATACCACATTGGTCAAGGTTTCCGATCTCACTCATCTACTTAGAAATGAGCTGGATTTAATTACTGTCAACCTAGAACTACTTTCCTCATCTCCGGAATTTATAGCTCAACGTAAAGAAGTAGGTAAAATCATGTTGAATGCTGCTCAAAAAACGACCGCAAATGTAGTTGACTTTTATAATTGGGTCGATAGTAATGGAACAACCATTTGGTCAAGCTCATATGCAAATAATACAGCGGATGTAAAGTTTAAGGAATTTTCTACTGCATCTCAGCTTTACTTTGGAAGAGTTAAAGATACACTAGCGCCAGTTTATAGCAATAGACTTAGATTAATAGATGGTCAATCGGGAATTTTGATAATCTATCCGATAATTGATACTCAAAATCAGACCCTAATTAAAAATAATAATACCAATAAAGGATTTAAAGGGGCTATTTTGGCTGGAATTAGCTCCCATAGTTTAAATAAATTTTTGGAGAACCAAATATCTCCTCTGTCCTCAGCAAACATATCGCTTGTTGACTCGAATGGTACAATGATTCTTACAGATATTCCTAAATTAATCAATGCTAATATATTTGATAAAAAGTTCAACTCATTGACAGAACGATCCGTTGCTGATAACAAAAGAGGGAGAACCATGATAGAAGTAATGAGATCGGCTATATTAAATCCGAAAACAGGTTCTACTGATATAGTATCAGGAGGCAAAGACCTTACAATTTCTTATGCACCGGTACTATCAAATGGAATACACTATTTTACCGCTATTTTGATATTACCGCACACCCTGGCATCCTCATTAAAAGATCTTGTAGTACAACAGAGGAATTTCGCTATAGTTGCAATAGTAATTATCGTCCTAAGTTCTATTGGTATTTTTTTTGTGATCACTTATTGGAACAAGGGATTAAGGAAAGTCGTATATATTCAGACTAAAGAACTACAAGAAACAACCGAAAAACTGACGTACCATGATAAACTTCAAAAAGAATTTATAGACATTGCTGCTCATGAGTTTAGAACACCAATTCAATCAGTACTAGGTTATTCTGAGATGATTCATTCAAATCTGAAAAATTTTGAACAATATTTTGATAAAATAATTAGGAATGCAAGAAGATTGGAGAAATTAACAGAAGACATACTTGACGTATCGAGGATAGAAAGTAAAAATTTGCAATTATCCAAGTCAGATTTTGATCTGAATCAGACGATAAAGCAGGTAATTGAAGATCATCAAAAGGAGGCTCTGGATAAAGAGATAAAAATGGTCTTTGAATCTAAAAAGAACGTTCCCCCTACAATATATGCAGATGAGGCGAGGTTACAGCAAGTTATTAACAACCTATTGTCTAATGCAATTAATTTTACCAAAAATGGAACTATTACTATAACAACTTATACAGCTCAAGTCGATACCAATGCTGAAAATAACGAACCGGGTAAAGAGTCGATTGTAGTCGAAATAAAAGATACTGGTACAGGTATAAATCCAGAAATGCTTCCTCGACTGTTTGAAAAATTTGCAACTAGATCCGAATCTGGAACTGGATTGGGCTTGTATATTTCAAAGAGTATTGTGGATAGCCATGGCGGAAAAATATGGGCGTACAACAATCGAGATGGAAAGGGTGCAACTTTTACTTTTACACTTCCAATTTATCAGAAAAATGTTAAAAAATAGAGGAGTTTTATTTCCTAATCGTTCTTAGAAAACAAAAATAAATTGTGGAGCAGGACGTATTTTTACAATAGAACAGTACAAAAATTTTCATGGTGTTGCTTGACTTTACAATGAACATCAACTCAATAGAATAATACCTAATTCCACTAATTTTTCAGCTAACGGCTGCAATTAGGAAACCATAATCCAGATAATTGATAATATTTGTTATACCTCTAAGGAAATCTTTTATGGGTCAATATCGCAATGGTTCTGTTGAAGCGTAATCTTGTAATGTTGGTAGATGATGAAATCGACATTACAAGCTTGTTTACTGAAGTTTTAACAATGAACGGTATTAAGGTTAAGGCTTTTTCAAATCCAAAAGAAGCCTTAAGAGATTTTGAGCTAAATCATGATTCTTATAACTTGGTGATTTCTGATATTAGAATGAGTCCAATGTCAGGTGTCGAATTCATCAGGAAACTCAGAGAAATTGATTCAAACATAAAGGTAATTCTAATGACGGCTTTCGAAATAGAGGGAAATCAACTTACTGAGATCGATACCGATGAATTCTTCAACAAACCCATTAGGATGAATGATCTAGTTCAAATTGTAAAAAAATATGTTGACTAGAATGGCATATTAAATTTAGAAATTAAAAAAAGCTATTTTTATCTGGAAATTAGAATTTGAAACCATATTCAGATTCCAATAGATTTTTTCTGAGGTACGAATCGATGTTTTTCATCACAGCCGGGTTGCCCTCGATGTGTTTAATTAATCTAGAATCAGTATATTGTATATCACGGTATTTTATACTACCGTCGAATGAATAATAATCAAATTCTATTGTCAGAATCCCTGATATTAGGTCGTTATTTTCTTTGATATTAAATGCCATTAAATGACTAAGTTTCATTGGTCGTACGGTTTTTCCAAGTGACTGATTATTTCTACTAAAACGAGGAGAGGCATATTTTTGAGCACAGCTACCATGGCTAAAATATTCTCTATGCATACCTTGTAAGGCGTCACATAGGTTTTAAACATTGGTGTTTAAGGTTTTAATTTTAATTCTAAATCTACACCGAGTTTTAACAAGTTTAAATATTTTGTTATAAAGTCAGCATTGATGGTCTATTTAATACTAAGTAATAAAGAAAAACAAGATATTTATGACTTAGGCCCTTGGTGGTGGGATTAAAAAGGTTGGCAATTCATGGATTTACTAAAGATAAAATACTTAACACAACAGTGAGCAATCTGGCTGAAACTCTTTGCATCGATGATTATCTAGGTCTTAATATTTACAACTCGGCAAAAGAATAAGTGGATGCAGTAACATATCAGGTCGTTAAGATAACTAGTTACTATCCTAAGATATCAAAATAACTTATTATTAAATGAGATTCAGATTACATAGGCATTAAATTATTCTAGAAATTAAGGTCTGTTCACATAATTAGTTCCACATAATATTCTCAAATAAATGTTCTTTTATACAATACAATCAGTCTTTACATTATACTATCTAATAAAATGGAATTGTAAGAGTTAAAATGAGCACCAGTTAATTAAGCCTTCGCTTTTAATCGAAGACTATTATATAAATCATTTTAAAAAGACATTTTTCTTATTAATGATTAATATTTGGCTTCAGACACAATATATGTGATTAATATGAAAAACCCAGAATTGAGACAAAACACTGATAAATCATGTTGAGAATAGTATAGTGAGTATCTTTTGAATTATTATATACATTATACCGTTAGTTGGAGGAAAAAATGTGTGGAATAGCCGGCATCCTAAATAAAAATAACGAGGGTGTAACAGAGGACCTTATCCTCATGCTATCTTGTATGCATACTCGTGGCCCTGATGGGGTTGCAATACAAGTTGGACAAAATGAACCCAATTCTTTGGAATCATCTGAATCGTCCGTCCCTTATATTGATGGAAGGTTTGGACTAGGTCATGTCAGATTAGCAATAGTCGGTGGTCAATTAGGGAGACAACCCTTCACAAGCTGTGATGGAAGACTAACTTTAGAACATAACGGCGAGATATATAATTATAAACAAATAAGAAATAGATTGAGTACTGACCATGATTTTGTTAGTACATCGGACAGCGAAGTCATACTTCACTTCCTGGAAGAAAAATTAGCCCAGTCAGGAAGCTTATTGGAAGCAATAAGAAAAATGGCAAGAATTTTGGATGGGGTATATAGTATTGCGGTAAAAGATCATAAGACAGGGGAAATAGGTCTGGTCAGAGATTTGTTAGGAGTAAGGCAGCTTTACTACAGTGAGGATTCTGAACAAGTAACATTTGCGTCTGAACAAAAAGCAATTTGGCTTTTAGGAGGAAATAAATCAGTCAGGAGGGTAATGCCGGGTCATGCTGTAATAATAACTAATAAAGGTAATTTAAGAGAATATAGAATTGCAGAGCCTCCGAGGACGTTGGATTCTAATATGAGCAGTTTTCGATACAACACCCTTGAAGGAGCTATTAGAGCATATAAAAGAGCATTGATGCTATCAATGAAAAAACGTACACAGGGACTTGATAGAATAGGAATAATATTTTCAGGGGGGATAGACAGTGTCCTCGTAGCATGGCTAGCCAAAGATTTGGTTAAGGAGGTAATATGTTATAATGCTGGTACACTTGACTCTTCAGATATTCTATTTGCAGATAAAGTAGCCAAGGAACTTCAGCTGACACTTAAAGTAAACGTTATAACGAAACGTAGTACTCAGGAAATGTTACCTAAAATAATTCATGCAATTGAAGAGAGGGATGCATTGCAAGTTGAAGTCGCACTACCTATATACTCCGCAATGGCTTTGGCTAAAAAAGATAATGTTAAAGTAGTAATTTCTGGCCAAGGAACAGATGAAATATTTGGAGGTTATTCATGGTATCCAAGTATAGTTGCAAAAGAAGGATATTCGTCTCTTCGAAATCACATGATAGAAGATCTTTTTTTACTCTATAAAGAAACATTAGAAAGAGAAGATAAAACTACTATGGCACATGGAATAGAAATGAGGGAACCTTATTTAGACAAACAAGTCATCAAAACCGCTTTTGATATCAATCCAAAACTTAATGTGAGGGGACCGAACGATCAGCTTGGAAAATACGTTCACAGAAAATTGGCAGATGAATTAGGGATCCCAAAGGAGATAGCATACAGAAATAAAGCAGCTGCCCAACATGGATCAGGGATACATTTTATTATTGATGAGATAGCAAGAGAAAACAATTTTGATGAAAGTAGAATCTCTTCTAGTTACTTGGATGAACTTAAAAATAGAGAGTTATTGGGAAGTTCACAACGGTACGGATTTAGATATGGAAATAAAGAATTATGGCTGACGTCTCCGCATATTCAGATGTATTTGGATAAGATATTTGAGACAGTTTTTGGAAAATCAAGCACATTTATCGATACCTCTGAGGAAGACAATTTATTGACCAATAGAATAATAAAGAAAATCTAACTCTGTTACATCAGAGATATTGCTAACAAATTTTAATTTACTGCCTGTTACTGAAATAGTATTAAGAAACAACTGAGTGGTACGTCTAGTTTTTGTTCACAATATTGAGAATGGAACTTTCCAATTGAGCAAGTCTCAATGGTTTTATCAAGACTTCTACTCGTTTGTTGTCAAAAATCGAATTTTTTGCAATCTCTTTCTTTACGGTTTCATATGCGGTAACAATTAGAATAGCTGCCAATGGATATTTATTTAAAATTTCAATTGCGGCATCAATTCCATTCTTGCCGTTAGGTAACTTATAGTCGATTATCGCTACATCAGGTTGTATTCTATCATAATCTGACATGATTTCATTTGCAGTGGTGGAAGTGGCAAGTATTTTATGCCCTCTGCTCAAAAGATAATCCTTGTAGAGCAAGAGGATATCCTGTTCATCTTCAATAATCATTATCTTGAATTGTTTTTTTTCTTTCTTAACCATTAGTACGTCTTGTGTTGTGTAATGGATAATATTACTTTAATGTCGCTACAATAGTAAAAGTAATATTACATCCTCAGGTGTGTGTGTGGGAGTACTCAATTTTATTGACTGTTGGAACAGAATAAATATCAATGTCAACGACAACTTCGATAACCTAGCAACCGCTCTGATATCATTTATCGGTCATCATCTATCATTAGGTCCATTCGGGATATTCGGAAAGATTTTTTTAATATCTAAGAATCTTTTTCTTAGCGTTACTACACTTACGTTGCCTGCTAATGATATCCTAGATTGGCTTGTCTTTTCTCCTTTCTCCAGGCATGCCCCGTACAATACAGCTACTGCAATAGCACATGGATCCTTTCCAAAGGAAATAGGATCATCTTTTATCGTAGACATCATATGTATGGCGTGTCTAAGGGTCTTTTCACTGATCCCTGCATTGTTAGATATCCTGGCCAAATGAGAAGTAGAATCTATTGAAGGAAGGCGAATCTTGAGTCTTCTTACCAGTAGCCTATAGCATTTTCCAGCAAAGATCTTGTCCGCATCTGATATCTCAGCGATTTCTTCAATAGTTCTTGGTATATTCATCTCTCTACATGAAACATATACACACGCAACAACGAAACCCTTTATGGATCTGCCTTTTATTAGATTTTGATCCAAGATCTTTCTATAGTAATATGCTGATTTTTCTATTATGGTCTCACTCAACGAAAGCTTATCTTTTATTCTTATGAGGACAGCAAAAGCATTTTTAAGATTTCTATGATAGCTTCTATTATTGTTAGATACCTTATTCCAGCGTCTCATCCTCTGTATTGCTGAACGCTGATCCACTCTTATTGCAACTCCATCGGCATCCACGTTTGAATAAGAAATCATTGTAGATAGATTCTTATCATGATGAGCCAATGATGATGGTGTACCTAAATTCATGTTACTTAGATTAGTATTAGTATCTAGTAATGGATCAACATATTCTCTCTCTACCGAAAGAACGATCCCACAGCTACTACAAATTTTTTCTCCAGTACCGTGGTCAAAAACAATACTTTCACTCTTACAATCATTGCATTCTAAATTTTCTTTATCATTTGCATCCGTCTCCGTTTTACGAAGTTCTTTTGGAATATCATTCAATACAAAACTCATAATCAAATCTCTGTATCATTTTGTTATTAAGCAGTAAGTATACACATACGGGAGAGTGTCACAATTTGTGTTGCGAAGTAACACAAATGGTTACAAAACAACACGTTTAAGTTTGAGGCGGGTGTATGAATAATGTGCCTACATCTACTACAAGGTCATTTCGTGTCGACACAGGATTATCTAAAGTATTGGATGAAGAGTCTGAGAGGATGGGCGTCTCAGTAAATGCTCTTGTAAACATGATTCTCAAACGTTATTCAGAATTCACTCGCTTTCTTTCTAAAATTGATTTGGTGGTCGTAAATAGAGAGTTGCTAAAGTCACTTCTTGATTCTTATCCAGATGAGGATATATATGGCCTCGGAGTATCGGCAGGAGGAATTATACCACGCGATACTATCCTTTTTTGGAAAAAAACATTAACTTTCGATACAGTATTCGAATATATTGAAAAAATAATTTGTCGGTATGGATTTTTGGGAACGTATGATGAAACTACCCAAAATGAAAAGCGAATTATTGTCATAAGACACCGACTTGGAAAAAAAGGCTCCCAATTTCTGCATGGTTATCTAAAATCAACCCTAAAAAACACACTAAATTTAGAGAGTTCATTTGAACTTACTGAATCATCTGTCAAACTACAGATCAATTCCTAGTACTGATTCTTCTAAAATGATTGGGTATACCTTTAATTGTTTACATCAATTAGTCCGGTCTTTTACTCAGTCATTGTTCAGGTTCGTGACCGATTAGATTTGGGCTACTTGTTACCTTTGTAATCAAATAATTTTATAATACCTTAAACAATTTTCATTTGTGAAAATAAGAAATCACGAAATTCATCCCGCCCTACTGGTCGTTGATATGCAAAATGGATTTGTAAGTAAGGGAGGGTCGTATGATTTAATGGGCTTGAATGTTTCTAAATATAGCGAAGTAGTTCCACACCTTAAACGTCTTATTTCAATTTGCAGGACAATTAAAGTACCAATTTTTTATTCTCAGGCAGTTAGGGAGGAGTCTGGAATTGACCTGTTGACTAGATCTCATAGGATACTCCCAAAGTCAAGGGAGGAAAGAATAAAAAGACGGCCAATTTGCATAAGAGGAAGCTGGGACGCTGAAATTGTTGAGGGATTGAAGCCTAGTTTGGATGACCATGTGGTTATTAAGAGAAGAGATTCTGTCTTTCAAGATACGGAAGTTGAAGTCTGGTTAAGAAGTCTGGGAATAGATTCAATAATTTTTTCTGGAATTGATACATCCATATGTGTTGAATCCTCCTTACGAGATGCTTTTAATCATGGTTATGATGTTGTGCTAATCTCAGATGCTACAGCATCCAATAACATGGATCACTACAACTCGACACTGGATAATATTCGAAATTACTATGGGCTGGTTATGAATTTGCAAGAATTTATAGCAAATGTTGAATAGACAATAATCTGACGTGTTTCATCTAGTAATGTTACTAATTCTAATTCAATTAACCTTAATCAAGAAATTTTAGTCATGGATTAGCAAGAAGTCAGTATCAATTATGGAGTCTAACCAAACTCTCTTAATCTCCTTTTGAATAACGAAAATTCCAAATTTCAGCATATTAGAAATTAAAATTCCTAGTCTTGTTAGCCACCAAATTAGTCGTCAACTGGTGGGATCGACTGATAGTGTGATTAACAATTACTCAAACCCGCCAGTTGACTGTGTTTAGAGGCTTTGAATTAGAATTACAATAAGAAATAAAACCTTAATGGTATGAAATTTTATTAGTGTTTGAAATCCGATAGTGGCTGCTATATTTTTGCTATAATCATGTTGTATTTGCATCTTAAAGTGTACGTACTCTAAGGGCAAGCATCCTGCAACGAAAACACGCCAAAGTTTTTTACGACAATCCATAAGTAGGAATTGCGGCACCATTTATCACTTTGGAATCCGAAGAGCAGAGGAATAATACAACATTAGCTAAATCTTCCGTCAATAGCCACTTACTAAAGTCTGCTTTTGGCATCGCTCTTCTATTGGCCTCGGTATCAATTGTACTTGGCAGGATACAATTTACATTTATATCATATCCTTTGAGTTCGTGTGACATTGATTCTACTAACCTTATAAGTCCTGCCTTTGATGCAGCATAAGCAGAATCATAACCATCTGATTTTATTCCGGTTCTAGATGAAATATGAACCAACTTTCCACCATTTCCGGATGACTTCATGTTTGGAATTACATGCTTACTTATCAAAAATGCAGACTTTAGATTCAGGTTCATCATAGTATCCCAATCATTTTCTCCCAGTTCAGTGATATTTTTGCCTCCCAAATAGCCACCGACTACATTGACTAGAATATCTATTTTGCCAAATTTCGGAACTAGTATTGGTATCATTTTCAGTATCTGTTCCTCCTCTGTGATGTCCAAATTGACCAGTTCAACTTTATTATTAGTGGATTTTAGTTTCTTCGCTTCTTCCTCATCATGATAGGAAGAAATAGTTGTAGCACCAGAGGTGATGAATTTTTTTACCAAAGCTCTTCCGAGTGCGCCTGTTCCTCCTGTGATCAATACAACTTTATTTGAAAAATTGTATACTACACTCATTGTAATGTGGAATATCATTAATCATATTAGTATATATCGCATTACTATACTTACAATTTATTTTATTTTTCATAAGATAATCGATTTAAGTCATCTAAAAAAATAAAAATAAAGTTGCAATATGGAAGGAACTGTTAATATAATAGATTACTATCGTATCTAATCTTTCAGTTGACATAAAAAGTTTGCACCTCTAAGTGGTAACATGATTTTGGTATACAATCAAGTGATAATCCCATCAAAATTGCGCTGAACCATTTCCCGAAAATCACTTATTATCAACGTTTTCAACTTCAATTTGAGATGAATCCATTCTACCATTTTGAATAAATGTATGGACTGGGTGGGATTTGAAGCCTCGGTTCGAATTCCTTTTTTATGAGACTTCATCTTACCATATAATACATATCACCACAAATAACGCTTTCGGTTATTACATTAGTATCTTCAAAATTAGCAAACATGTAGTCTAGAGGCCCCTCGGTATTATCATAAACTTAGATAGGTTGATGAATGAAAAATGACCAAATTCCATTGTTTGATTTGTAACGAAATCGTTGCAAAGTATTCCCTTGTTTCAGAACATATTTTGAAACATGTTAAGGAGAGGGAATTAGAAAAATGAGTCTAGAAATTCCAGTTCAATATACACATTCTATCAAAATCGAAGATACTGCAAAAGGGATTAGAATTGATGTTCATGTTTATGCAAACAGTTAGTTATGTCAATCGATCTGTACGCATGTACGGATGCATTCCAGACATGTATTATGTATAGTGGTGTCAATGGAACGGTGGTGTGAATGGATCGACCACCTCAACGGTACCCATCATACCAGTATCCTCATGTGGAAGAATGTGGCAATGATAGACGAATCTTCCAACGAAATCCTCAAATTGCATACGGACTACCACTTCACCATTCGCCGGAAGGATCACT